>Ga0206879_1073_pt2 | contig 23080 bp, 14 predicted proteins | sample Alteio_BWOrgCont_5_FD_152897 | JGI IMG/M metagenome (GOLD analysis project Ga0206879, IMG submission 152897) | Enriched cells from forest soil in Barre Woods Harvard Forest LTER site, Petersham, Massachusetts, United States -... | ecosystem: Environmental > Terrestrial > Soil > Temperate forest > O... | reverse complement strand
CAGATCCGTTCTCCGCCTACGGGATCGGCAAGCCGTGGGTTGAATATAGCTGGCTCTTCGACGTAATCAGCGCGGTGGCGTTCGCGCGCCTGGGCTTCCTGTCCATTGCCTTGTACGAAGTTGTGGTTCGATTGGCTCTTTCCCTCGCACTTTTTCACCTGGTGCGAGGGCTTTTCGCGGGATTCTGGCGCGCGGCGGGGCTCACCGCGGTGGCCCTCTATGCCATGACCGTGATCCTCGGGCCGCGACCGGGAATGCTCAGCATCCTTTTCGTCATTCTTACCTTTGACATTCTACTTTCCGCGCGGCGCACGGGGCGTGGAGAGAGGCTCTGGCTGTTGCCACCGATGTTCGCGCTGTGGGCGAATTGGCATATTCAATTCGTGTATGGCCTATTTGTGCTTGGCGTCTTTGCCTGTGAACCGCTGCTGGACGCCCTGTTTCGCTACAACCCGCCATCGGCATACTCACCGTCAAACAACTCTCAAAAGTCGCTGCGCGTTAAGCAGGTTTGGTTGGTTTTCGCTTCGAGCGCGCTGGCTACGCTCTTCAATCCATACGGAGCACGGCTTTATTCGACGGTTTTGTTTTACATGCGCCAGACGGGCGCCTACGACGCGATTAGCGAACTCAAGGCCATGAGCTTCCGCCAGCCGCAGCATTTTGTGGTTTTGCTGCTAGCGCTCGCCGCGGCGCTGGCCATCGGATGGCGGCGCGATGCAAAGCCTCTGTGGCTGATTTTCCTAGCCGCGGCGTCGATGATGGCTTTTCGCTCAGTGCGCGAGGTCTGGTTCCTGGCGGTCGTAGCGGCCTGCGTGATCGCTGACGGCTGGGATCGGGAGCGCTCCGGTGTTTCGCCCTCGGCTCCGGTAGCGGTTTCCACGCGGATGCGCGTGGCCGTCGTGGTTTGTGTGCTGGCGGTGTTAGCCGTCTGCTACAGCCGCTATGGGATTTCCAATGATTCGCTGGCGATCAACGTAGCCGGAGAATTTCCGGAGGAGGCTTCCTGGTTCGTGGAACACCACCATCTGTCGGGTCCGCTTCTCAATGACCTGAGCTGGGGCGGATTCTTAATTTGGCGGCTTCCCCAACTGCCGGTGGCCATCGATGGCCGGACCAATATTCACGAACAGGATCGCATCCAGCAGTTTTCCGACCTGTGGACCGGCAAGCCCGGGTGGGACTCGAACCCCGATCTCGTCCGCGCGAACACGGTCATAACGCCGAAGGTATCGGCCATTGCGGCTCTGCTGCGCACTGACCCCAGATTTCAAGTAGCTTTCGAGGACGCGCAGTCCGTTGTCTTCCAGCGCCGTTAGCCCCAAGCTGACGCCCAAACTTCGCGAACGCCTGGCGCGGCGGACGGTTGCGCCGCAACTCTCTCCAACACGCACAAGACAGTGCAGCGGCGTGAGCGAGTTGCACTGGCAAGCGATGCCGCGTAACATGGGAAAAAACTTGGGTAACTGCCTTTAGGCCCGTAGCTCAGTTGGTTAGAGCGCTACCTTGACACGGTAGAGGTCTGGAGTTCGAGTCTCCACGGGCCTACCATTCTTTGAACGAAAGCGCAGCCATCTACGGGAGCAGGCAACCGCAGCCTTCGATGTGGGTGTGACTGGTGGCTTCGAAAAAGCTCCTACAAAAACAGTGGCTCGGTGGCGGTGGTAATTTGTAGCAAGGGCATCTCGGCAGCATCCCTGAGGATCAAGAGCGCCCCTGCTAACCTAACCACGATACCGCATTTGAAGTGCTCACCAATAAGGCGGTCAGCAGAAGAGAATCGGATGAGGATTTTGGTCGAGTGTTTGAGAATGCTTGACACGCGACACTCTGCTTCCCAAGTCGTTTGACCCAGTTGTTTTAGCAAAACAACTTCGATGTCATCGGAGTTTGTCTGCGTAGGAGGAGATGTAGGTCTCTTTGCGGGCGACCAGTATTCCTGACAAATCAAACGCACCTGACAACCCCTACAGTTTTCCTCGCTGACGTTTGCTTCAGGAAGATTCGTATCAATTTTCATGCGTACTAGGTTGCTCCTGTTTCGTAGCTCGTGCGTCAGTCGGTCTAAATCCTGCGAAGTCGGAGCAGGCAAAACTTCGTCTGCATCGGGATACGAAAGAACCAGTTGTGAAGGCAAAGACGCTTTAGGATTGAGTTCGTTGTCGTCTCGCCATAGTATGGCGTAGACCATGATTTGGGCTTTATGGGCCTCCGACTTCTCTCCTGTCTTGATATCCGTAATCGTACAAGCGGCACCATCTACTTCAAGTAGGTCCACGAGGCCGCGCCATTTTAAATTCGGATCCCGCAACTCAACTTCCGAATAAGTCCCGTCAGATAGAGGCGTCCGCTTCCACCTGTCGGAAGTGCGACCCACAGCCTCTGTCCGTGGTTCGATCAATTGAAGTCGCGACGTCCAATGAAGGCGAGAAAGAAACACCTGCAACTTCTCTCGGATCTGCGGCATACGAGTCCGAAGATTTAACGCCATCTGTTCGTTGTGGCGGACAAACCTTGGGTTCCCCTCAAAGGGTTTGAGGATCGCCTCCGTGACAGAAGAAATTACAGTCGAATATCCACCAAGTTCCTTAAGCACTCTAATAGATTCTGGGTCTCGAATTGACGTACAACGATTATTGGACAACGCAGAAACAATCCTCTGAATACTCAAGTGTACGATCTGTCCGATAAGGCCAAAGATGTTGGGGTTGTCGGGGTACCCACGTTTCGACCAAATACTTTCATAGTGCGAATGGCGCAGGGCGACGGCCCGCGGGCAACGTTCAGCTTCTGTCAGATAGTGAAAGCTCATCCACTCGGGCGATGTCGCCCATTGCGAAGGCATTTTGGTTTTCCAGACGGCAGGAATGTCGCTCATAAAGTCCTAACTCAAATCAACTTGCCTAGCAATTCGGCGGTAACCCGAGGCAAGTTCGTACGCACTAGCAACTCCTCGATAATGTGGATGGGAATAGAAGAGTAGTCTTGCAATTCGCTGAGCGCAGTATTTTCGGGCTGATTTGGGGTCAAAGCACCTGAGAGATCAATGATCCGCTCGGAGCCGTCCTGCAATTTGACGAGGATCGGAGCGACTACTTTTCCAAACCCCGGAATGCTCATTTTAGAGTCGCGAATAATTGTCAGGCCCTCGACGCCTTGCCGTTGGAGGTCCTCGAAAAGTAAGTTCAGAGACTCTTTGAGTCGCGACTCGTTCCACTTAGGAAGTACGCCACTCAACAGGTATCGTAGAAGAATTGCGGCAATATTACGGTCAAGGAGATCATGTTCAAATTTGTTTTTATAGCTGCGCAGGCAGCGATAGCATGAGCGATCACAGTTCTCCGGGCAGTTCTCAAGAATCGAAAGAGCCTTCTCAAATACCTGTAACTCGAGATCGCCAATCTGTCGAGCAAATCCAGCGCCGCCCGGCAGAGTGTCATAAAGATAGATTTCGACTTGTTTTCCGCTCCTGCCGAGAGGCGTCAATGCAGGCCGATACTCAGCCTGCAATTCGGTTGACTCGAGTTCGAGAATAGAGCAGGCGGCCTTGGCGACAGCTTCACTCATGGTCCTCAGAGCAATATCCGTTGCAAGGAAAGAAGGGGCCAGAATGAGAGGATCATCAACCGTTAGAGAGATCAGTAGAATATCGGTAATAAAATCCGTCCCCAGAACGATGCCTCGGGTTGTGGCGTTTCCCTCACACTTGGGCTCCTTGTCATCGGGGTAGGGCTTTTTATGGACTCCGCCGAGAATGGAGTTTGGGGAAGCTGACGGCTCAATTAGACCGCATCTGGTGCAGTAATCATATCCATCCTCTCCCGGCCCCCTATTTGTGACGAGAAGATGCCTCTTGAGATGAAAAAGGCGAATACGTTCGTTAACGAGCTTCCACTCTGCGCCGTCTGGCGGAGTCGGGGCAATAAGCTTCGCGCGGGTTGCGTAACTCCTGGCTGGTTGGTCTTCCGCCGAAGTACTTTCATCAACAAAAACAGGATGTGCGAATCCAGGCGGACGTAGCCAGAAGCGAGCTTCCCCGAATGTTTTACTCTCTCCGCACGCTGGACAGTCTAATCTTTCACCGCGTTCGCCGTCCTTCAACTCGGTCGTCCGCGCGAATCGGCAGACGCGGCACTCGTAATATAGCCGTTTAGACTGCCAGGCCTTGGCTCGTTCCTTCGGGATTGGGGAGTAGATCGCTCCAGATACATATTGTTTGCCTGCAATCCAGACTTCTTTGCCAGGAGCGTATTGTGACAATGCGACGGATAAACCTTGCGATGGTGAAAACCGATACTCTGGGCGGAATCTCGTAGACTTGTTCTTATCGAAGACGTAAAAGGTGGCTACATCAGTAGGGAATGCGTAACGGGGCAACACGCCCTTGTAGAGCAGGCGGTCTAAGAGATTGGTTCCCGTCGTGTCCATTTGGGGAAGTTCCTCGTCGGGTTCAGCCGGAACCTCCAGGGTGGATTCGACGGATTGAGGAAGGGTGGCAGCTGGTGGGGATAGTGGCACCGGTAAAGCTGGAACTTCCTCCTCGATTGCATTGTCAATCTCTGAAATCGTGATTTGTACGAGCGAATCGAGAAGGTGCTGCCGGTCTGCCCCTCTAAATTCCTTAGGCAACCAGTCCACAATCTCTGACCGGAGAAGAGTAAGGTTGGTGTTCAGCCAGGCATTGAAATCATCGCGATTAAGGACAGTGTCCTTTCTCTTAAAGTCCGACACGGTACCGAGGACCGCAAACAGCTGGCTCTGCTGTGACGTTGCAAGATTTGGGAGCCGTTGCTGGTGGTATCGCTGAAGAAGATACGCCGTCACATGACGACGGATGATTTCGAAGTTATCCAATGTCAGCTTCGGGTCATCGACCGCTCCTCGAATCATGTGGTCCGGGTTTGTAAAATAATGCTCGTCATGGCTGTCTGCACTTCCGAAAGCGGTAACTGTGGCTACTGCATTGCCGCGACGGCCTGCTCGTCCAGAGCGCTGCTGATAATTGGCGCGACCGGGAGGCATATTTCTAAGCGAGACGCCGGACAGAGTTCCAATATCAATTCCAACTTCCATGGTCGTCGTGCATGAAAGAACATCAATTGCAGGGCGTTCGTGATGACTTTCATCCGGGCCTAAATCCACATCTTGAAAAAGAAGCTCGTACTCCTCGGCTTTTGAGAACACATCCTGCGATTGTGCAGTATTCAACTGTGCCGTGTGTTCTGCTGCGATCAGCGAAATAGGAGAGACGGGCGGAATCGACAGCGCTTTCGTTGTGCTTGCCCTGTAATATCCCTTGCGCGCGGTGAATACCGGATCAGTGTTTGGATCGATTATCTCTACAGTGCTTTGGTTGCAATTTATACAAATCTTCCTTTTGGGAAAGGGTCTTTGTGCCGTTTGACAAGTCTGGCAGTAGGCCCATTCTCCTCCGATCAACAGTGTGAGTTCGCCTCCTTTCAGGCGAAACTTGTTCGCTGCGATAGTCTCGCAAAACCAGTTGCGAAGACTGGGTAGCCACTCCCTTTCAAATTGGTTTCTCGAACTTTTTCCGACCAGGGCGCGCTGCATAGGAACAAAATTGCCGGAATGGGTTTTGATTCGATTACCCACCCACGCTTGGGGCATACCGTCGAGCCATAGGCCAGACCTCTGCCAATTGCGAATCCACATCCGTACCAAAGCAAGTTTTTGCTCAGTGGTTTCCGCAACTCCGGGAATTGCAGAGAGAATTCCTACATTTGCGGCGTGCTTTTCGAGTTCGATGATCGACGCGATCGCTAACGCCTCCATGCCATAGTACTGGTCGAGGAGAGTGTCTATGATCGCGCCTTGAAGAGATTCCGGAGGAATGGCCGACCTGAGATCGATAAATAAACTCAGCATCTCTTCCGGATCCTGCAAAACGCCACGCTTAACTGCATTTTCAACTAGTAGCTCTTCGCTGAAATTTTCCGCGCCCCGCAGTTCGGGTCGCAAGCGGACTCCCATGGTCTTGGCGCTCAATAATACAGAGAGGTATAAATCCTTCAGAGAGAGTCGCTTTTTCAAGGTATCGAACCCTTGCAAGGTCTTGAAGCCAGAACAAATAAGGGGGCGCAGGGCATCTTGAGTCGAGTATTTCTGTAAGTTTGGAGCGAGCCTCGCGGCCGTTTGTCGCGAATCGGAAAAAATGAGAATCTTGCGACCGCGAAGCGGTGCCAGTCTTGTTTCGGGCATAGGACCGGGAGGCTGAATTTGAATTTGCTTGTTGATGAGGGCCTGAAATGGCTGATCGCCTTTCGTCTGATGATCCTGAACAGAACTTCTTCCCCACGCTGCGGTTTGACCGCACACGGCGCACGGTCGAAATTCGCCTGCCTTTTGCTTCTGCCTATCACCATCTTCAGGCTCTTCACCCATCGGCTGATTACGCCCTTTACGCAGATAGACTTGCCTCACGCGCGTGCCCAGATTGTGGGGATTGAGTCGACCGGTCGTCAGGTCATACTCAGCAGGTTCGACTTCCATCGCGACAGGCGGTTCAAGCAAAAGATCCAATGGTTCGAGTTCTTTTTTTTCTCCGGAAGCGGTTCGCACTATCACGCCAGGTTCAGACCACAGGAAAGTGGGGTACTCGATATCGTCTACGTATGCTCGCCCGTAGGCAGTGCCGCACTGTCTACACGTGAATAATTCAAGAACCCGAGCCCCACAGCTACACAGTTCGCGCGGTTGTGCGTACATTTGACCTACCGGACCGGGTGCTCTCTCCGTAAGGGAAGGGCAATTGGCATCCATGCAGACCCAGAGACCTGGGAGGCCTCGGTAGAAGGAATGAACTCTACAAGGAAGTAGGCCCGGCTCATCGGGAGTTTTCCGCGCGGCGCTTCCAAGTGCCGTCAGTGCTGTTATGGCTGATGCAGCAAGTTCTTCATTCGCGTCGGGGAATATTTCCCGACCGACAGTGTCTAGAGGGCGAGCTTGCTGCATTGTGAGGTTCACAAGCAAGTTGAGGGGAGGATAACCTTCCAAGGCTTCAAAAAGAGCAGCCTGGGGGTCGGAGCACGTCGATTGCTTCTTCCGGAAGTTCAGGAGGTGTTTAACTTGCTGCATGCGTTTGTGAGCGTCGTCCGAGTAGAATTCTTCCAAATCGATGCTCGACAAGAACCGAGCGTCCTCAGCGCTTCCGTAAACTGCGGGTGTCCGCAATTGAAGGGTTCCGGTGATGGGCAAGAAATTCGCTTTGTCCTTCCCGGTCAGTTCAGCACCAAACGCTGGCGCGTAAGAATGATCATTGAAACTCGCGGTTGTACAAATTATTTGCAGACGTTCAGCTTCGATTCCCAGACGTTTTCTTAATCTTCTGATCAAGAGCGCAACTTCCGAACCAGCCGCGCCACGATAAAGGTGGGCCTCATCCAGCACCAATAGGAACTTTTCGTTTGGATTGTCCTTTAGCCATTGGAATGTAAAATCGAAGATGGGTCTCTCTAACGGACGCATGAGCATGTATTCCAACATCGAATAGTTCGTGACGAGGACATCGGGTGGGGCCGATTGGACTTCATGTCTTGTGAAGAGTTCCTGGTCATCAGGAAGGGAAACACAGCGCTTGAACGATCCCGTTTTTGGGTCAATCCATCGAGTTCCTGATCTCCCATACCACTTCAAGAGGTCTGGTTTTGCTGGCCATTTTCCTCGCTTTTGGAGTTCTTCAATCAGTTTTCTCGACTGTTCATACTCGGGAGACGATGGATCCGAGGCATTTTCCAAATGCCTTGCGTAATATTTTCCGATTGGAGAAAGCCGCAAACTGTCTTTTTGAGGATCGCGAACCCCAGGATAAAGGGTGCGGCTCGTATATCGTGCGAAACGTGCCGGGCGGCCTGCCCATTTCTTAAATTGATTGCTCAACCGAGCATCGCCAAATAAGAGGCGCAACCGGCCGAGTTGGTCGTTTACGAGAGCGTTCATCGGATAAAGAATCATGGCCCGCACAGCCGACTGGGAAGCGAATGAGCTCGGCTTGTGACTTGCCTCGATAGCGAGTTTTCCCACGATTGGCAGCAGAAAACTTTCGGTCTTACCGGAGCCGGTTCCGGTCATAATGACCAGACTCTTCGCACGAACAAGAATTTGTTCAATGGCATCTGCCTGATGCTTATAGGGAGGATCGTAAAGAAGTTGGCGACCTTGATTTGTCGGCTTCGCTAGTTCTGTCAGCAGCGTGGAAACCACGGGATCAACTCCTGGAATATCTTTGTACTTTGCTCCAGCAACGTATCGCGGAGTGCTTTCAAGGTATGGCCGCTGATGAATAATTCCCAATTTATCAAGGAGCACGCGTCGTTGGGCCACCATACGAGGATCACTTACGTGGTAAGCCGCTTCGATATATTCCCGTAGAGCCGTGTGCAGTTCTTCGATGGTCTGAGTGATTGTGGCTGAGACTTGATTCGGGGGATTCGCGTAGGGTTGAGTCGTCATACCTGGCGTAGCCACATCCTTTCGCGCGCGAAATGCAGTTCATGATCTATATGCGCTTCGGGGAATACATACGAGAGAAGGCAGTTGATGGGCGCCGCTGGCATGCCGGTGCATTCCCAGCGACGCGATACCCAATTGGGAATAGGAGAAAAGAGATCAACAACAACCGTCCCTTTTAGGGAGCCACGGCGGATTCGATATAGCTGGGGATGACCAAAGACTGCATCTAGGGCTTGTTGCAGATGCCACGCTTCATCACAGCCGCGCCAGCGGGTCTCTATGGTAGGCAAATCAAAGAAAGTTCGAACTTCGCCCTTCACCACGTCCATATAGCACCATAAATCTGCACCGTACGCCTGCGGCCGGCGTCCCACGAACTTCCCGGATTGAAGCTTGAGGGAGGACCAGCGGCCACGATAGTAATTCACTGGTCGGTGGTGATCGAGAATAGAAGCACCTTCAAGTGCACCCGGAGGTCCGCTCTTTTCCAGAAGTGCATCGTATTTTGCTACTTGGGAATCAGGCGACACCATCGGGGGAGCCTTGAGCCATACATCTGCGTCGATTCGGAAGAATCCCGCCTGGAAAAGCAATTCCAGAGTCGCATGCCTATCATCCATCGGCAATTTTCTAAAATGATTGACAGTTTCCACGCTAGGAACTAGGCATTCTGGCAGGGGATACACTCCGTCCGATCCACCACCAAGAAGCAACAATAAATTCGGTGATATCTCGACGAAGCTTGGCGGGATCAAGTAAATGAGTCGTCCACTTGACGCGCCTGAAATCTCCGAACTTTCAACCAAATCACCGTGACCCGTGACCGCATCCAGAGTTTCTGCAACTAGGTCCCGGACCGATTCAGAATCACTAATTGGCTGAAGAAGTTGAACCGTACTTGCTAAGAGATTTCTCGGCGAACAGGGGCATGCGAAGGCAGCGATACGACGGAGAATTGCCGCGATTGCTTCTTGACTAGTCAAATCGAGCACAGCGGGGTCCAATTCAAGCTCCGACATGCACTTACTGTGAACTTCGGACTTGGAAAGCACTCTCAAGTGAGCACATCCGTTTTATCATCGAGCGTTTTCATGGAGTTTGCTCGAAGCAAAAAGGCGAATCGTGCTGCGCGTGGAAGGATTGGGTTTTGTACTAGATATCGAAATCCATCGCTGAAGTGTGATTCGGCCCACTTCCTGACGCCTTCCGGTTCATAAATTAATCTGAATGCAAATTCCGTGATCCAGCGCGATTGATCGAGCCGCTCCTCTCCAAACGAAAACATTGGCAGATCTAGATAACTCGCAACAAGGGTACGCAACAATTCACAGATCTCGGCGTTGGTCGACGAAGCCAACTTCTTCCTTGAATCGTACAGAGCCCTAATGAAAGGGCCATGGTGGGCTCGGGTTGAAATCGCACATTTGAGATCAGCTATAAAATTAGGCGAGTGTTCTAGCTTACGCTCGATCTTGACCCAGTCATGGCCACAAAGTAAGAAAAGGATCTCATCTCGGAGAATCGTAACGATCCTATCTTTCCGAAGACGCGAAATTGGATCACCCAGAGTGCGGGCCAGAACCCAAGGTTCAAGGTTCTTGAGCGATTCCGATAAGTCGTGTCCCGTTCGCTGACGGAATTCGGGTGTCACCTTCAGGCCCAAATCCGTCAGTGAGTTTATTTGAGGGGGTACAAGGATAGAGCAACTGTATCGATCTGATCTCGCAACGTATAGACCGCCTTCTTTGGGAACTTGAAAATCCGTGCCATTCTTAATCCTGATCTGTAAGGATTGGCCGGGGCGTTCGAAAACAGAGTGACTAACCAGGGTGGAGTCTTGCTCTTCGAGAAACGAGAGGCGTAGCCAGTATGCGGTGTTCTCGTGTTTTAGAATCCATCGAAACGGTGCAAACTCTCGCTCACAGTGAAGATCAAATTGACCCAGATCGTCGCAGTGGATGTGGAGCTTGCCGAGAACGGCTTCGCTGTATGCGTCTTGAGTTCGGATATCGTCTTTGATTATGTCGAATCGCCTTTGCCAGTCAGCGTTGCGACAGGGCAATTCGATTGAGGAAAGTGATCGAGAATGGATAGGTTCTTCCCCGTTCATATCTCTGAAAAATTGTAATCTCGCATGAGCTTTATGACCTGGAGGACCGAGAAGATCAACGGTCGCCGTGCCATCCCAGAGCTGTTCCATCTGAGGATTGGCGGGGGATATGAATACTTGGAAGGGCGTAGAACGTGCGACCTCGCTGCCTGACGCTTTGGGGCTTCGGACTGCAATACTTAGAGTGCCACTCACTGATGGGAAGAATTCTGTTGCGGTTTCGCTGATGAGGTAGAGTTTATATCGGCCTGGCTCTAGGTGTCCTATTTCGACGAACAAAGGAAACGTGATCTCCGATTCCGGAATTTCGATACGTGTGCCGGTCGGTCCAACTAGGTTGAGTGCGATACCTTTCAAGTTGTGCTGGGACGATATCGCTAGGATCGGAGAATCAGACGTGAACCATTCCGCGTAGCCTTCATCATCCCAACGCGCTGTTGGCACCCCAACGGGCGAGACACGCAGTCCGCTCGAAGCCCTGATTCCCAAGTCCCCTAGCTGGCCAATGAATGTCTCCGAGAATTCATCGGGCACATTGATTCTGACCGCACTAATTCCTTCACACATTAAGTTGAGAGGAATCGAGTGGTTCGGGGGAAGAGCCCGGTCCTGGCCTGCTCTCGTCATGAGGATGTATGAATTTCCAGGCAACACGGTCTTTGTCCTTATCTCAACAGCGGTACCGTCCGCCATGAGTTTAAGAAGCCATCGCGGTCCAGGCCGGAGAAGGCATTCCGTTCTGAGAAGGAAATCGAGCTCTGGGTCCGAATTTTCAAATTTAAGCAAAACATCCGATGGGTCAGGCCAGGTCGTGAGAAGAATGTCGTGTGATCCTGACAGCAAAAATCCGCGAGCTAAAGGGGAACCCTTCATGCCAGTCACAGCACAGCGTTGACTGGCTAGAATATTCTTGAATGAAGGGAATCGGCCTAACAGTCCCGATAAATTCGGTAGCCTAAGACGAACTTCCCATAGACCGACTCCTTTGGGCACCAGAACGAGGCGTGGCTCCAATCCTAGATCTACTAGTGTCTTGTGTTGTTCAGATTCTCGCTCGTCTTCATCTTCATCTTGTTCTTCGTCGGTTTCCAAGCCTCGTTGGAGACCAAATAGTTGAATCCTCGCCGCTCGGTTCTTGGCAGAAGAGAGCCATTCACGCGCTCGCCGTTCTTTGTCCAGATCAGCGGCGATGCGTTTGAGTGCTGAAGGAAGAATAAGAGAGGAATCATTTTCGTCACTGTTACGGAGCAGAGCGACGGCGATCTGGCCTATCAGCAAATGGTCGTCGGCCAGGTGCTGGAAGCGTGAGCTTGCATTCCAACTGAAAGCGTCAACTTGCTCTCCCAACAATTTAGGAGAGCGGAGGAGTTCCTGCGTATAAACATCTCGGATATCGTAAAGAATCTCCGCCAACTGACGCTGCAAGTCCTGTGGAAGGATGGCGTGAGTGATGGGCCAGCAGATAATCGAAAATGCCTCGGCCCAGCGCCCACTCGGTTGCGCGCCGTTGAACTCTTTTTGAAACTGCCGGAACGCGTCACGAATAAAATATCGGTCGCCATGTTTGAGCCAGCCGGGCGTACTCTTGGCGAATGTCTGCCAGTACTCATCGCCGGAGTACTTGTAGCCTACCTCTGTTGCATAAACGGCCCAAGGGAGCCACCACCGATGAAGTGGCGAAGACTTAGAAATCTCTAAATGTATGTCTGCTGCTAAGGCGGAAAGATCTGAACTCGTAAGGTTGTGTTCGAGTGCAAAGATAGGGTTCTGTTTGCGGCCGTCAGAAAGCAATTGAAAATGACTATGAAGGCGCTCTTGCCAGTGGCTCAGGGGCATAGGGGCTTGAACCCACGCACGCCGGAAGGTCTCTCTTTTAAGACACAGCCAGTCGTCTGAAATTAGTCGAGACAGAAACGGCGAACAGTTTCTCAGGGACGGGACATTGTGACTTTCAAAGTCAGGGGGTGTCAAATTCAATTAATACGACTTGCGCTATCAACGAGATATCGCGCCCAAGAGTGTCGCTCGACCCCGAGATAGATTGTGCGCACCGGCTCGGGGCGATTATCCCGGAACCGTGAATAGTGGATATTCGTCCTCAATCGGCGGCAGTGCGACACGTGCTGCATGCTTTAAAGGATGATTGATGGAATGAATTTCGACATCATTAAGAACGTCCTCTCGAAGCATTCGCTTCGAGAACCAACGTCTGATCCAATAATCAACAATCATGCGAGTAACCTGGGTAGGTTTAGACCGAGGAAATAGATAATGCGGCCGCGTAGTTTGTCCGACGAGCAACTCGCGAAAGTTTGAAGCCAAACGAACGCAATAAATGAGACGTGGATTTCCATGCAATAGTAAGACATCGGAAGGGAATCCTGCCTCTGTCAGCCCGTCACGTATTTTGCGAAGTCGTGGATTGACTCCTTCACCGAAAATGCTGTTTACTCTCCGTCCATTTTTGCTCTGGGCAAGGAGCAACTCAATCTCGGCTACAGTTGAAGCCGACAAATGGTATGAACCGTATCCCAAGGATCGTCCCAAGAGCTCATAGGCGATCTGCCCATCCGCTTTCCCCCCGACTTCCTTGGCCGGAATCGTTATGCGGTTATATTGACTGGACGAAACTCCGTACAAGCTTGTAGTTCCGAGCAGGACCAATTTAGGCTTCCTAATAATTGCTCGTCCAGCCATCGACGAGGCAATTATGCTGGAGGCACCTGAATATTTTCTCTCATACGCCAGCGCGACCTCAGGGCTGCTCAAGAGCATGGCTACTAGCTTTCCTCCGAGTAGCGCGTTATATGGCGGAATCGCACCGCAAACAGTGATGTCAAGCATGTCAATGCCTACGTGAGTCGCCTTTACGTGTTTAAGGATGACTTCTATCGCGTGCCTTCCTGCACTTGTATTCAAGACATTTGCGAGGCACTTGCCATTCGCAGAGCTGAAGCCCGCTTCTCGAAGCGTCTGCTTCACATTCAACAATTCCGCCAGTACTCGCGCGCGTTTTGCTCTAAAAAGATACGTGCGAGCTTGCACCTCCCAATCATGTTCTTCTTTTTTGTGCTGGCGAGCTTTAGGGTACTTGCCATGTAGAATACGAGCCTGATCTGCCTTCTTGAGTAATCGTTGCACAACGGCGTGAGTGGGTGAGTGGATGTCCGACCGGCTCAGAAGCCTTTCTTCCAAGAAATCCTTCAGATAAATCCCCCGAGTCAATCGCTGCAATGAGCGGCTCAGCCACTTGGCCCAGCGGCGGGTCGGATGATCTTGCAACGCTTTCACGAAGACGGCTGGCGTCCAGCCAATCCAATTATCACGAGGAGTCAGCTGGACGACGGCACTTCCGAGTGCCGCGATGCCGATAACTGGATGATTCTCTACGGCCCGGTCTCGTATCAAGATCCACATCTGCCTTCCTGGAATACTGTAGTGTGGGGTCACCCACGTATGTCTAAAGTATCGCCAGACATCGGACAATTTCAGGCCTGTAAACTCACAAATCGCTTTCGGCTCAACGATCTGTATGTAGGGATCGATGCAACTCCTTAATAAGTCAGAACTCATGCAGGGACTAGCGCATTGCGAACGCTTTCGCAATCTAGCGACAAGTTCCGGGCCGTCGCGCATGAGTGAAAAAATAGATCCCCAATCCTTGGGTCCAAGATGCTGTCTTTCCATATTCCGAATAAAATGTCGAGTCGAAGGCAAGCGGAGTTGAGAGTCTCTTTCATAGAGATGGGCCTCCCTGATACGCTGCTTCTCAAGGAGTGGCGACGTTGAATTTGTTCGAGGAAGGCATCCCGAAATCCCTGAAGCGCCCAAGCGAAATGTCCAACCCTGGAGTCGTAGGTCGCAGAGGACCGAGAGGCACACCCGCAAAGCCTGGCGATGGGAATTGCAACGCTCGGCGAGTCGGAATGCGTTGGCGCGAATACCCGCGACTTCCTTTGTCTCCTGGACACCACCCAGTTCCCTTACGATTCTGATAAACAGGCGACGAGCCCGGCTGCCTACAGGCAGTTCCGGGTTGAGTGGAATCCACGAGTCTTCAAAATCAGGCAACTCTAGCTCCCCAAGAACGTTGCGAGAATATTGCTCCACACCTTTCGCTTGCGATTGTACCAGTACCTCTGAACTCCGCTCGTAGCTTCGGCTTCGGTCCTAAGCAACGCGAATAGCAAACAATCTATGGCCGCGCGAATCTGTGGGGAATTCTTTTGGCAGAGCGGGGCGTAGATCAATTCAAAGAATGCGTGATCCTTATTGAGGATTAATTCAAGCGTTTCGTTTTCTCTGCGGACTGAATAGAAGGCATCCTCCTGTAAGGGCCTTACCGATAGCGAATATTTTAGCCTTCCAACCGTTTTCCTGCGGGTTTGGATATGCGTTGAGGACGCTTCCTCCCGAAGTGGAGGAAGATACTTATCGCGGGTCGAGACGAGTTTGCCGGTCGCTGATTGGCGAGAAGACCTTAATTTGGAAAATGACGCTCGAACACGGAAGTTCAGGGTGCGTGCCAGCGCTTCCAGATCGGGAGTCAACGCAGCCTCTAATTCGGCACCTGGATGAATTTCTTGCTTTGTATGAGTGGGATGGAAATATTCGTCCAACTCCGGGCCGAAGGAGATTTCACAACGCCACCAGTCGTCATAATTCTCTCGACGCTTTTCTCCCAGAAAATACCAGCCATATGCGATTTCCCGATGCGCCCTGACCAATGACACTCCGGCTCCTTTCACAATCCCCAATCGCCTTTTTTCTTGGATCGGAATGCCCTGCCACTCGGCCACCGGTAGCTCGGAAAAACGCACGCGCACCGTCGATATTTTGTCGGGGTTATGAGGCAACCGAATCTTATACACAAGTGGCGTTCCGTACGCTGTTGCCCCTGACAGGGGGGAACGGCGATTGCAATATAGAGGGTCGACACCTTGGACTCGACATCCGTTCACCGTAATATGGGTGCCCTCCCAAATGAAATAGCGGAAGATTTGACCTAGTTGAGTTCGTAACCTGCGGCTCTCAGTCGCAATTTGATCACCAGAGATTTTGTCGCACCGCTGCCAGACAACTAGGGTTCCCGTATGGCTAACCTTGGATTGCATCCAACTAGGAAGGTTTGTGCGTCGAGTCATTGGTATCTCGCGCAGGCGTCCGGCGACGATCTCATCCACGTCCAAGTAGGAGTGATTTACGTGCCCAGCTCTCTGCCATGAATACACCTCCAATCGACGGGCCTGGCTCATCGAACTAGAAGGCAACCCCATTCCAAAACGACCTAGTCCTGATCGATCATTAAAACGGTCCGTTCCTCCGAACTGTAGGGCGGTTCTCAGTGTTTGAATGTCCATCCCGCGACCATCATCCAGAAGCGCAAACACTGGTTCAGTATCTCCAGCGAACAGAAATATCTGAATATGGCGAGATGTAGCTTGGATGGAGTTGTCCACCAACTCAGCAATGGCATGGCCAAGGCTCCTGTACCCAACCTCGCGGGTTGCGAGGACGAAATTCTTTTCCGCCACGATAGGGCATCTTTCCACCGACGTTGTGAGGCGCGCGCCAGTAACCATACTTACCCTCCTTGCTCCATCGGATAGACCAATCGCCGAAGGCCGCATTTCGAAAACCGCGAATTTAAGGTCGAGCAACAATTCGCCTTGTATTCTACCTTGTATAATCGTGCGCACGATTTGTCAATACACAACTGCAATAGTTTAGAGGAATTTATAAGGGCGATAAATTATTTTATGGGTCGTGTGAAACCGCAGGGGCAACGACCAGTTCGAGGAGAAAATCTATGCGAACCATAGCGTTGGCATCTCGGATATATTCTCGGGCGTCCGCCGGAGTGCGGCACGTGTTTTGCTCTCTGACTCTTGGGTACTTTCGACCATCTGCGGCGTGCCAAATGGGCGGCATGGGTATTCTTTCGGCGTTTTCTCATTGCAGCTGTGATTCTAAACATTTCCATCACGTTGAGGTAGAAGGATATTGCATATCTTAAAGAGTCTCCTTCCGCGGCGGGGCCGAGCGATGCCCTTCTGAACTGCAGGCAGAGTCGGCAACTCCTGGCGCAAGTGGCGGATTTGATTACCGAGACTACTAAAGAGTCAGAAAAGGGGACCATACTGCAGAGGTAAGTTGCGAAAGGAATTCCCACTGCTCTAGAAATTGAAAGCACTTCCGAGGTTGGAGATTGGTGACGGCGGACGTCATCAAGGTTGATCGCGCGTGGCGGCAGGATAAGGACGGCTATATTAGGTCCCGACGGTTCGGGAGCTACGACCGGACGCCTAGAACGTTTCGAAATTTGGCTTGATGAGCACCCTAGGCAATCGATCGATGCTCCGACCGTTTACTTGATGACACACCAGCGTAACCGGCTATTTTTTCACGACGGACGCCATCGGTTTGCTGTTCTGCGCGACTGTGGCTATCGCAGAATCAAAGTAGCGGTATCTCGTAGCCAGGCGGAGAGGTTCCGCAGGCAATTCGGACCGAACGTCAAAGATCCTCGAATCGCAGGAAATTAGAGACGTTCTCGCTGATCAGGTCTTAAGACCTTTCCTCCCTTCTGGAGAGCTTTCCGGCTGTTGAGTACGGTGAGCAATTACATGTATCGTTACAGCAAGGCGAGCAGCATGTGAGGTGCAGGCTGACAGAATCATGGACGGCCTCACTGGGGAAGGGCGAAAGCCTGCAGAAGGAACCGATCTTCGAGAAAGTCAAAGCACAGTCGGAATAGTAGACTTCCACAACCCAGTTGGACCAAGCTATTACCGAAAAGCCAGTTTGGATGTGCAAAGGAGCGCCATGGAAGAAACGAAGGGAGAACCAACCAAAGTTGCTAAACGCACATTTACAAGACGAAGGAAGCAGGATCGTGAAGAATCACCAAACCAAACAAGCAACTGCGAGGATGTGATCGCATTGAAGAAACAAATCTCGCAGCTCGAAGCGGAAAACAAGCAACTACGTAAGCAAATTGCCGCGCTTACCAATAGTGTTAGTCGGCCAGTCCAATCCGATAGGGATCCTGTTCGCGAACAGCAACACAATTTCTTCAAATATAGCAACCTTCGAAGGTACTAGAAACGCGGCCATCGGGCCTTCTAGCTCCTTGCCCAAGCAGTGAGAAGATTTACCGTACGTTCTGCGCAGTGGGCATAGTGCGGATCGTGGGTAGCCATGCAGATGGTCGCGTCACCGCGATGTAATTCCTGCAGCAGCGCCATCACCGCTTCATCGGGCTATTGCCGCAGGGCTTGGTTTGGATCTGTATGCGCGGCACGCAGTGCAGGCGGAATACAGGCCGCTCCATATAGTGTGTTCGCGTAAGCCCAACTCAGTTTCGGAAATAACTCGATCAGAAGATCTTTTGTCTTCTCGAGGCTAGCTTTGTCCGGGATAGCATTTCTACGGCCTTACGTAAGGTCAAAAACAGATGGCCCACTCCAGAGGTTCCCCGCACAACTGGGGAGTGTCTTCCGCCGCAGACAGGAGGCTTGACCAGTGTATGCTGCCTTTGATTTTCAAGCATTTTGATCGCTGTGGCCTCAGCCTGTGAAACATTCGCACCCTCTTCTCAAAGTGGGGGCCGATTCCTTCACAAATCGGCCCCTCATCGGGCTGTTAACGGCTGCTGAGCCAGGTCAGCCATAACCTTCAATTCTGAGGGTTGAACTCTGCGGATTTCCTGTGCTCCCGAACCTGCGGATAGCTTATCGCCAGTTCGGTTCCGAAGATGGCCAGTCGTTATACGAAACCCTGCATATCGATAATGGTCGATACGATACGCCGCTCGTCGTACGATACGTGTACGACGTCGCAGGCTCGAAAGGGCAGACCCGTCGGGAAGACTCTGATCCGAATCGACAACAGTGCTCAAGATAAATCCTTGACGAGAACAGCAGTTCACCCCAATAAACCGGCACCAAAGGATCGGAGGTATTGCAAACTCCGCTCCGGCTCCGCCGCCATTTTCTATCTAGCGATTCCTTACCGTATTATGCCCCTCCCTCCACGCTGGTCCGCGCTCCTGAATGGGTGAGCGAAAAACCCTATCGAAAAGTCACTGCGGAAAGCCGCCTATTAGGGGTACTTACCGACGTGAGTTTTGACTGGCGGAAAATTACAGATTTTTACGCGCCAAGCGCCATTGGACGCTTGCACATCGGTGTGCGAGGAAGGCGAAAACACCTTCTTGAGCCAACCTGCTCTGGTCAGCGGAAACCAGCTAGCACCTAAGGCCGTTGGCAATCTGCCTAATGAGCTTGTCGCTTTGCGGACCACTCGATACTACGGTCGTTGACCTTCATAGTTCCGCTCATCGCGTCGGCCGTGACAGTACCTTCATATTCGTGAATCTCTTCGCCGCCTCGCCCCTTAAATTTTAGGCTGAAGCTGATTTTGTTTCCGGAGATGGTTCCCGTGATCGGAATCTCATCATTCGGACCTTTAATAGATCCCTGAAGAGCCGTTTCGGTTTGCTGAATTGTCAGGGTCTGGTGCAGGGGACCGTTCCGGCCTTCCTGTAACATGTCCCAGGCACCTCCGACATCGGCGGGCTTTGCTTGGGCGGACACGCTTCGGGCGAACAGCGTCACTGTCAACGCTGCAAACAAAAGAGTTGCTATAGCTCTTTGCATTTACTTCTCCTTTTGCACCTGAATGAGAGGCCGGGTAAAACCGAGGCAAATACCCGCAATTTAAGTTCACGTTCAGTGATTGTAAAGACCCGTGTATGTGCTTTGGGCAAGTACGTGGTCTTGCATTGCCTTCAATAGGTCGGTACGAGAAACCCCGGGTCGCAGTTTCAGCTTGATATCGAGAGCGTAAAGATCAAAAACATAATAGTGCGGCCCGACACCGCGTGGGCAAGGTGCCTGGTAACCGTTCACATCATGGACATTCGCTCCCTGAACGCCGCCTTCGACGGCGCTGTCCGGAGAGACACCCTCAGGAAGCGAACTGACTGAGGCGGGAATATCGAATACCAGCCAATGCGTGACATCGAGTTTGTTGGGGTCGAGCACTCTCTTCGGATCGGGTCCCATATCGTGCATGATCAATGCGAACGTGACAGTTCCCTTTGGAGCATTGCTCCATTCGAGTGGAGGCGAAATCATAGGCGTACCCTGCGCTTGCGCTATGTCGCAGCCGTATTTCGCCGGTATGTATTCTCTATCTTTGAATGCTGATGTCTTGAGCATGAGTGTGTTTTTTGAAGATGTTGTTGTCGGCTGTTTTTCTTGCGCGTGTAGCCAAGGCCCGAACATAGTCAGCGAAAGTATTGAAACTAGCGCTAATCGAATCGACATCCGCATCATGTCTAGCCTCCGCGTTTTCAAAGCTTTGCGAGGTGCTACTTGCTTGCAGGTTTTTCGGCAACAGGATTCGCTATCTGTTTGTTGTAATCCGAGACTTCAGTTGGCGAGCAAATCATCTCTCGCATATCAAAATCAGGCGGCTGCAGATGAAGGCGAAATTTGTTCAGAGCCAGCCAGGGTTGTGTATACATTTTGGGGTCGTCAATAGTGACCGTCAGCTCCAAATTGTCGTGATCAACTCGATGAAATCTCTCCTCGACGCGCAGCTTATCGCTGTGGGGCCGACCTGCGTAATCCAGCCAGGTCCTTTCGTCCATGCCCACCGTTTCAGCCACAAAAGTGTAGTCGTCTATCCATTTCCCTGATGAGTACCCGTTCCAGCGAGGCTCAGGATCTTTCGGCAATTCTCGACCATCGGTCCATATAAGTCGCCAATTATCGTTATATTGGTTGAGATAAATGATCTGATCGTCAGTTTGAGCCAGTTCGAAAGTCCTCATCTCGAATAATTCCATCCGTGGAAAGCCGACAGGATCGCAAATATCCGTCGGATCATTGACGAGGGCCGCTGCAACGGAGCGGACCCCCGCCGCTGGTTTATGCGCCTCAAGTGCCTCTTCGCCGAGGGGGGTATAGGGCAGCGGCTTCGCGATGTTTCGTTCGTCGGAATCGATCCCTTCGCGCTGATCATTTGCTCGCATGGCGGGGTGTTCGGCTACTCCCTTGGCCTGAAAGCCGCCCTCGGCTGAACCGTCCCATACGCCTGAAATATCCCGTTTCGGCGCGGGCTCTGGTTGTTTGCCAGCGTAGGCAGCCTTATTTGTGGGCACCGTATTATTCCATTGCGGTCGAGTCGTGTCCGCGCCAGAAGCAGAAGTCTGGGCCCACACTGTGGGGCCAAGAGTCCATGCCGTGGCCAAAATGAGCGATGTCAAACAGCACCTTCGCATATTCGCTCCTCGTACTAGCGGGTCACTGCAATAACAGCATTAGCTCTTTGAAAGTTCCATATATACGACCTCAGTGAAGGTCGGAGGACTGAAACCTCCAGGCGCTGGAGGTGCCGTGGATTCGCCTAGAGCTGTTTTCACTTCGGGCAGTGACTTGCCGGCTGCGACCATTTTCTTGATCTTCTCGCGACGTTCTTGACCGGCGGCCAACATTTTTTGTAAGCCCTGCTTAGTTTGTAGGTCGCCGTGCCCAGGCACGAATTTGTCTGCTCTGAGAGCGATGATCCCCTTCATGTTCTGGATCCAACCTTCCGACGAGCCGTGCTTGTTCAAGTGAATGATCGGATACGGATCAGGTTGGTTGGTCACCACCAAGTCTCCTGTAAACACAACCTTTTCGTCCGGCAGATAGATGATCATGTCACCGCTCGTGTGAGCCGGTCCGAAATTCAATAAAGTGAAATGCACTCCATTGATCGTAAGCGACTCTTTCTTTTCAATCGTCTTATTGGGGAGATGGTCTTGCGGTGCCGGGTTGCGGGACCCCGCCGTGGCTTCCATCTCCTTCTTGCAATTCTCTTGAGAGATGATGGTCAAACCGGCGGGAAATGCAGCGAGTCCGTTAACGTGATCTCCATCACTGTGGGTGATCATTACTGTCGTCACCGGCTTTGGTGTCAGCTCCGCAATTTCTCCGAGGACTTCTTTCGCAGACGCTGCGGTTTGCTTTGCGTCCACGACGATTACTCCGTCCTTGCCAATAATGATCCCGGTGTTACCGCCAGCACCTCCTTCGGTCCAATACACAGTTTCGCTAATTTTCTTGACGGATAAAGGGACGGGCTGCTGCTGAGCATTACCGAAGGTAACAAAGAGACTGAGTAGAAGAACCGCTGCGAGCCCCAGGTGCAGGGCATACAAACGTGTCATATATACGCTCCTGCTGACATTTGTTGAAACAACATAGCGGGGGCGCAACAACTCCCCCCTATCTCCCTTTCCAATCACCACCTGTGTCGGTGCGCGCACCGATTTGGTTGTTATAGTCCAAAGTCTCCGAAGGTACGCAAGTCATCTCTCTCATATCGAAACCCTTTGGTTGTAGGTGTAGCGGGATCTTGTCGATCGCGACCCACGGTTTCGTATACATCTTGGGATCATCAATAGTGACAGTTAATTCCAAAATGTCGTCGCTTACTCGATGGAACTTCTCCTCTACGCGCATCTCGCTACTATGTGGACGACCCGAGTTATCAAGCCAAGTGCGTTCGTCCATGCCCACGGTTTCAGCCACAAAAGTGTAGTCATCTATCCATTTCCCTGATGAGTACCCGTTCCATCGTGGCTCAGGATCTTTCGGCAGCTCCCGGCCGTCAGTCCAAATAATTCGCCAGTTGTCGTTGAACTGGTCGAGGTAAAGTACTTGGTTCGTCGTCTGGGCGATCTCAATCGTCCTGAGTTCGTAGAGTTCCATGCGTGGAAACCCCTGCGGGTCACAAATATTCACAGGGTCGTTCCCAATCTCCACAGCAACACCTCTGACTCCAACACCGGGCTTGTGCGTGTTTAATACTTGCTCCCCTAAAGGTGTGTAGGGAGGCTCATGCCCCGGCTTGCCGTCTTCCGGATACTCCCTGGCACCTTCGTATGCCCCGCCACCTTCGGCGGTTCCATCCCAAACGCCAGAAAGATCATGCTTGGGTGGCGGTCCCGACTTTCTGCCTGCATACGCTGATTTGTTCAACGGAACCACATCGTTCCATTTTTCTTTCGGTTCGGCAGAAATTGGTGTGGTGCTTTGACCAAATAAAGCCGGCAGAAACAGCAATATCCCTACCCATGTAATTGCGGAAATCATCAGGCGGTTAGACATCTCGAAATCCCTTCGCAAGAAGAATTCAAACCTGACGTCACATTCAAAGGCCAGGTTTTCGTTGAGTTTAGCGCGGTGCCTGCCCCTTGAAGACTTGGCCGTTGATGACAATTCGGTTTTTAAACCGCCCTATCGGTTGGCCGTTCTTTGTGGGCATAACATCGAGATCAACCTGATCGCCGGGTTTGAACGTGCTCCTGCTCCAGCCCGCATTGGCTTGGGCGACGGGATTCTGCGCTTCGATCAGCCAGTGCTGCACGTTCCCGTTCTCGTCTTTGGCATCGACTTTCAAAAATACGTGCGGATTTGCCCATAGGTAGTCGGTCACAACGCCTTT
>Ga0206879_1077_pt1 | contig 23327 bp, 20 predicted proteins | sample Alteio_BWOrgCont_5_FD_152897 | JGI IMG/M metagenome (GOLD analysis project Ga0206879, IMG submission 152897) | Enriched cells from forest soil in Barre Woods Harvard Forest LTER site, Petersham, Massachusetts, United States -... | ecosystem: Environmental > Terrestrial > Soil > Temperate forest > O... | reverse complement strand
AAAGATTGCTGCACTGGATTTCGGAAGTTCCTTTTTTAAAAAGCATAAGGCAGTTGAGGTGCCCAATGAAAACCGGCTCTTATTGGAGCCGGTTGTGCATGATTACGCCAAACGTATAAAGGGGGTTTTAACGGTATGCGAAAGGGTTTCAAAGGAAGTTGCAAAAACATACAGTGATCACCGCAATTTTCCTATCGTATTGGCCGGAGATCACAGCTCTGCTATTGGTACGGTTGCCGGGATCAAAATTGCTTTCCCCCAAAAGCGGATAGGGGTAATCTGGATAGATGCGCATGCCGATCTCCATTCTCCGTATACTACCCCTTCAGGTAATATGCATGGAATGACACTTGCTGCCCTGCTTGGGGAGGACAACATGGAGCTTGCCGTCAACAAACCCGATGAGGAAACCATTGAATACTGGAACAAATTGAAAAATCTGGGTGGTATATGCCCTAAAATAAATTATGCTGACGTTGCTTTTGTGGCACTCAGGGATCTCGAACCGCAGGAAGACCAGGTCATAAAAAGAAACAAAATGCGTTGTTTTACTCTTCCTGAAATACGGCGGAAAGCAGTTGAACGTGCAGCTATCGAGTCTCTCAATTATCTTGATCAGTGTGATTTAATTTATGTTTCTTTTGATGTGGATAGTATGGATTCGAGTATTTCCAAGGGAACCGGGACACCTGCTCCCAGTGGAATCAGTGAAAAAGAAGCGGGCAATCTGATTTATTATCTGCTCAGAAGCAAAAAAGTCTGCTGTTTTGAAATGGTGGAAATCAATCCTACTCTGGACAAGGAAAATTTAATGGCTGAAAACGCTTTTGAAATACTTTATAAAGCCACCAACCAGATTACAAACGATTTTTAAGGTAAAACTGTAGTATGCTGATTGAAGAGCTTTTAAGTCAGGAACTTTCAAAGGGCCTTTTCGCGCTTTACAAGCTGGATGTGCCTCCTGTGCAATTGGTTTTTCAAAAGACCAAAAAAGAATTTGAAGGGGATTTAACGCTTGTCGTTTTCCCATTTGTAAAAGCATCCCGAAAAGCGCCGGAGGAAACCGCTCTGGAGATTGGAACCTATCTTGCGGGTCATTTGACAGAAGTTTCAACATTCAATGCAGTTAAGGGTTTTCTGAACATTGTTGTTTCCACAGACTATTGGCTGACTTATTTTAAGGGAGTTGAAAAGCAGAAGGACTATGCTATCCGGCCGGTTAACGAAACCGGGGATAAAGTGATGGTCGAATATTCATCTCCCAATACCAACAAACCCCTGCACCTGGGACATATCCGCAACAATCTTCTGGGTTTTTCCATTGCAGAAATTCTCAAGGCAGGAGGAAAGCAGGTTGTAAAAGCGACGCTCGTGAACGACAGGGGCATTCACATCTGCAAATCGATGCTGGCCTGGAAAAAATGGGGTGCTGGTGAAACTCCCGATAACACCAGCGATACGGCCTGCCGAAAAGGGGACCATCTGGTAGGGAAATACTATGTTTTATTCGACAAGGAGTTCAAGGTTCAAAGTTCAAAATTGCTTGAGCAAGGGATGAGCAAGGAGGATGCCGAGAAGAAAGCTCCGATTATTCTGGAAGTCCAGGAAATGCTTAGAAAGTGGGAGGAGGGCGATCCTGAAGTAAGGACCCTTTGGACACTGATGAATGGATGGGTATACAAGGGATTTGAGTCGACTTACCGGACCCTAGGAGTTGATTTCGATAAAACCTATTACGAATCAGAGACGTATTTGCTGGGAAAGAAAATAATTGAACAGGGTCTTCGCAAATATGTATTTGAAAAGAAAGCCGATCACTCGGTCAGAATTGACCTTACCGCAGACGGATTGGATGAGAAAGTACTGCTCAGGCCCGATGGGACTTCGGTTTATATGACACAGGATCTGGGAACGGCCGTGCAGCGATTCAGCGAAAGCCCGGATCTTAACAGGCTGATTTATGTAGTCGGAAGCGAACAGGATTATCATTTTAAAGTGCTTTTTCTTATTCTTAAAAAGCTAGGTTATAAATGGGCTGAGGACTGTTTTCACCTCTCTTACGGTATGGTTGAACTTCCTGAAGGAAGGATGAAATCAAGAGAAGGCACAGTGGTTGATGCGGATGATCTGATTAAGGAAATGATTGATACGGCCAGGGAAATGACCCTTGAGCTTGGCAAAACCGAATTTTCTGATCCGGCGGAGGCCGAAGAACTTTACCGTAAAATAGGGCTGGGCGCACTCAAATATTTTATGCTTAAAGTCGACCCCAAAAAGAAAATGTTGTTCAACCCCAAAGAAAGCATTGATTTACAGGGCAACACAGGACCGTTTATACAGTATGCCTACACCCGTATTCGGTCCATTCTGAGGAAATCAGAGTTGGCTGATGGGTATTTATCCTGGACTGCTGATTTTATTCCTGAGCAAAAGGAAAAAGAATTGATTAAACTTATTTACAGTTTTCCTGCTGTTATTCAGGAAGCCGGAAATAGCTTTAATCCCGGAACAATCGCCAATTTTGTGTATGAACTGGCAAGAGAATACAACCATTTTTATCAGGATTGTCCGATTTTAAAGCAGGAGTCGGTTTCCAGGCGAAACTTCAGATTGAGTCTTTCTGCAAAAACAGCCGAAGTCATCAGTTTTTCCATGAAATTATTGGGGATTGAGGTTCCGGAAAGGATGTGAGTTAGGCCAGGGATAAGCCATCCAGGCCGATCATCTGTTGAATTTCGGGATCCCAGAGCTTCAGCTTGAAACAGGCAATTACGTCTCTGATCTTAAACGAGGTAACCTTGGGGTGCTGAAGTTCGGGAATCTGAGCCATTGCGTCTGGTAAGCGGTAAAAAGGAATTCTCGAATTTAAATGATGTACATGGTGATAACCAATGTTGGCCGTACACCAACGCATAAAAGCTTTCATTTTCATGTAACTGGAGGATTCGAGGGCCGCTGTTTCATAGGCCCATTCGGTGTTGTCCTTAAATTTTACACCCGGAAAATTATGTTGGGCATAAAAGAGGTAGGCACCTATTGCAAAGGTGATCAAAAAGGGTAAAAACCAAACCAGAAACCAGGCCTGCCAGCCCAGGTAGATAACCAAGAGGACTGCTATTCCTACATGCAGAACAATTGCAATAAGGGAATCAAAATGCTTGCGGGGGTTGCTTCGGAAGGAATTTATACACATGCCGATCAGAAACATAGAGAAAAAACCTAAAGCTATTGTAAGCGGATGGCGGCTCATCAGGTACTCGCGACGTTCTTTGACTGAACTGTTCAGGAATTTTTGCTTGGTCATTATAGGGAAGGAGCCGATATAGGCACTGAAGAGTTTTGAGTTGTGTTTGTGATGGTAATCATGTGAGCGTTTCCAGATACTTGCTGGTGCCAGTGAGTAAAGGCCAAAAAGATACATAATGCCTTTAGCAATGAATGATTTTTGAAGTATCGCTTTGTGCTGGTAATCGTGGTAGATGACAAATACCCGCACAAAAATAAAGCCCGCCAGTATGCTGGAGGCAATACGGGCAATCAACCAGGGAGCTTTTGCTGCAGATACCAGAACTGCAATCAAAAGAGCCAGGGCAAACAACGTATGAAACCAACTCAAAAATCGGTTTTCTTTTCCAAACGGCTTTGTAGCCACAATCAGGTCTTTTCCTTCCAACATCTTTTTTGCAAAATTAAGAAACTTTTTTATGTTTCCATCTTCTGTGAGACCATAACCATGTTTCTGGGCTTTTTATTATTTCTTTTTCTAAAATACGGGTATGCCAGTCCGAAATAAATCCGGGAGGGGTCTCCGCCGGATTTTCAATACAGTTCTCGGCTTTTACAATATAATATCCGCGTTTTGTCTTCTCAATGTTCACAAAAACGACCGGGTAATTAAACCGGTTGGCCATCAGCTCGGTGCCTTTGAAAACAGCGGTATCCTGATTCAGGAAAGTCATCCAATGGGCATTGTCGGCAGATGCGGTCTGGTCGGCAATAAATGCAGTAGCCGTGCAGGAAGGTTTGTTTTTTGTCATTTGCCTGAACGTGTCTTTCATGGGAATCAATTTTGACCCGAAGCGGGTTCGCATGGAAATGGTCAGGCTATCGAAAAAAGGATTGGTCAAAGGGTGGTATATAACATACAATTGATGCTTGCACTGCAGGGAAAAGGCATTTCCCCCCCATTCCCAGTTCCCCAGGTGGCCCAGTACGATGATGATACTTTTGTTCTGATTGTAATAGTCGTTGAAAAGCTTTATCGCTTCCCCGCTTAAGTGACAATGCTCCAGCGCCTTTTCCCTGCCGATGGTAAGGGTTTTAAAAGTTTCAAAGCTCAGGTCGCACAAATAACGGTAAAATCGCCTGCGGATTTTTTTTAATTCAGCCTCAGGCATTTGCGGAAAGGAATTTTTTAAATTGGCGTACACAATTTCCCTGCGGTACCGGATCAGGTAAAAAAGAATAAAAAAAGCGGCATCAGAAATTAAGTACAAAAACCAGAATGGGCTGAGTGAAATAATATAGATAAACGGTACTGCAAGATAATAGCCCAAACGTCTCATGGGGACAAAGGTAATTGAATGAATATTAATCAGTATTTTTGAGGTATGTTTGAAAGTTTAAGCGATAAAATAGACCGGGCTTTTAAGCTCCTGAAAGGGCAAGGTAAAATTACAGAAGTAAATGTTGCCGAAACCATAAAAGAAATCCGCCGTGCATTGCTGGATGCCGATGTCAATTACAAAGTTGCCAAGCAGTTTACCGATACGGTAAAAGAAAAAGCGATAGGCCAAAATGTGCTTACGACGGTTTCACCGGGCCAACTCCTGACCAAAATTACGCATGACGAACTTTCGTTGCTGATGGGGGCTGAAAAAACCGAAATTCAGCTAAATGGAAATCCTACGATAATTCTGATGTGCGGATTGCAGGGTTCGGGTAAAACCACTTTCTCCGGAAAATTAGCCAACTACCTGAAAAACAAAAGAGGTAAAAAGCCTTTGCTGGTAGCCTGTGATATTTACCGGCCGGCTGCCATTGAGCAGCTGCGCGTTTTGGGCGAGCAGCTTGGGGTTGAAGTGTTTTCGGATGCTGATTCGAAAGATGCGCTGGCTATTGCAAAAAGAGCCATTGCGCAGGCCAGGGATAATGGAAATTCGGTTGTTATTGTCGATACGGCGGGTCGTCTGGCCATTGACGAAGAAATGATGAAGGAGATTTCGGCACTTAAAAAGGCGATTGATCCGGACGAAATATTATTCGTTGTCGATGCAATGACTGGTCAGGATGCCGTAAATACGGCAAAAGCGTTCAACGACCAACTGAATTTTGACGGGGTTGTGCTGACCAAAATGGATGGAGATACCAGGGGTGGCGCCGCTTTGTCAATTAAATCAATTGTTGACAAGCCGATCAAATTTATCGGGACAGGCGAAAAAATGGATGCTATGGATGTATTTCATCCCCAACGTATGGCTGACCGGATATTGGGGATGGGGGATGTTGTCACGCTGGTAGAGAGGGCCCAGGAGCAGTTTAATGAGGAGGAAGCAAAAAAATTAAACAGGAAGATTGCGAAAAATCAATTTGATTTTACTGATTTTATAGGGCAGTTGCAACAGATCAAGAAAATGGGAAACATGAAGGATCTGGTGAGTATGATTCCCGGAGTTGGAAAAGCATTAAAGGATGTTGAAATTAAAGAAGATGCCTTCAAAGGACTTGAAGCGATGGTATCCTCGATGACTCCGTTTGAACGGAGCCATCCGGAATCTCTTAATGGAAGCCGCCGTCAGCGTATTGCCCAGGGAAGCGGAACGACCGTTTCAGAAGTTAACAAACTGATCAAGCAGTTTGATGAAACCCGGAAAATGATGAAGATGATGGGGGATAAGAATAACCGGATGAAGATGATGGGACAAATGAAGAACATGGGATTTAAATGACAATAATCGACGGAAAAAAAGTAGCCGAGGAATTGCTCGAAAAAATGAAGCGGGAACTCGCGCAAATACGCGAGCGGGGAGGAAGACGTCCGCATCTGGCTGCGATTCTTGTCGGAAATGACGGGGCGAGCGAAACCTATGTTTCCGCAAAAGTAAAAGCCTGTGAACGGGTAGGGTTTAAATCAACCCTTATCCGTCTTTCGGAAACAATTTCAGAAAAAAATCTGCTGGAAAATGTAGACCTGCTTAACCGTGATCCGGATATTGACGGGTTTATTGTTCAGTTGCCTTTGCCTAAGGCGTTTTCGGAACGTAACGTGATGGAGGCAATAAGTCCGGAAAAAGACGTTGACGGGTTTCATCCCGTCAATCTCGGAAGAATGATGCTCAATCTTCCGGCCTATCTTCCTGCAACTCCCTATGGAATACTTCAGCTTCTGGAGTATTATAAAATTGAGACCAGTGGCAAACATTGCGTTGTTGTGGGCAGAAGCCATATTGTAGGATCTCCGGTAAGCGTGCTTCTGGCGCGCAATGCTTATCCGGGCAACTGTACCGTTACTCTTACGCACAGTAAAACAGCAAATCTTAAAGCAATTACCCAGCAGGCGGATATTTTAATTGTCGCCTTAGGTAAGATGAATTTTATCACTTCTGATATGGTTAAGCAAGGTGCGGTAGTTATCGATGTTGGCATCACCCGCATTCCTTCGGGCCAATCCAAAAACGGAACCCGGCTTATCGGAGATGTTAAATTTGACGAAGTGGCCCAGCGCTGTTCATTTATTACTCCGGTACCCGGCGGAGTAGGCCCTATGACTATTGTCTCCCTACTGATGAATACTATTAAAGCCTCGAAAATGAACACCCTTAAAGCCGCAAAGGCTTGAGTACCTTAACTGATTTAGAAAAGGGTCTCGAAATTCCATTGATGGAGGAATTTTATACCATTCAGGGCGAGGGCTATCATTCGGGAAAGGCCGCGTGGTTTATACGCATAGGTGGCTGCGATGTGGGTTGTCATTGGTGCGATGTCAAGGAAAGCTGGGATCCGAAGATTCACCCCCTTACCCGTACGGAAGCGATTGTTGATCATGCAGTTAAGAATCCTTCGAAAGCTGTGGTTGTTACCGGTGGAGAGCCTTGCATGTACAACCTTGATTTTTTGACAGCTGAACTCCATAAAAGAGGTGTTTCAACATACTTGGAAACTTCAGGAGCCTATCCGATTACCGGAACATGGAACTGGATCTGTTTTTCTCCAAAAAAAAACTCAGCACCGCTTTCTGGAAATTTTAAAAAAGCAAATGAGTTAAAAATGATCGTATACAATACAGACGATTTCAAATGGGCGGAGAAAAATGCGGCCACGGTTGGGGCTGACTGTATACTATACCTTCAGCCAGAGTGGAGCAGGAGGGCTGAAATGATGCCAAAGATTACTGAATATGTGATGACACATCCAAGTTGGAACGTGTCTTTGCAGACACATAAATACCTGGGGATACCATAAAAATGGAAGGATCAAAGTATTATTTGAAGACTTGGGGTCTGGGACTTTTTTTGATTTTCCTATGCGGGCTGCTGAATGCCCAGATGCCGGCGGTTTACTCCAATCCGAATTCAAAAGCAATTAAATTGTTTGAGGAGTCGCAGAAATATGTAAATACCGATCCTCGGAAAACGATAACCTGTTTACAGAAGTCTATTCAAAAAGATTCGAATTTTATTGAATCACATTTATTTCTTGCAGAAATGTATGGCTATGACGGACAATATGAAAAAGCGGTTGTTGAATACAATAAGGCTTTTCTCCTCAATCCGGGCATGAGCCAGGCCAATTATTTTTACGCTGCTCAGCTGGAATTGAGACTGGGGCATTACGATGACGCCAAGGCTCATGCCGACAAATACCTTGCTTCTAAATCGGTAAGTCATAAGGAGGATGATGAAGCCCAATTGATTTCAAAGAGTTGTGTGTTTGCCAAAGAGGCCATGAAGCACCCTGTTCCCTTCAATCCGGTTAATATCGGACCTGAAATCAATACGGAGAACGATGAGTATTTTGCCACGATCACTGCTGATGACCAGACTTTTCTGTTCACCCGAAGGCTTCCGGTTCAGCACGAAGGAAGTCAGAACAAATCGTTTCAGGAAGATTTTTTTTATTCCAATAAGGAGAATGGAAAGTGGACCGAAGCCCGGGGCATAGGTCCAACGATCAACACCGAAGGGAATGAGGGAGCCCCCTGCCTTTCGGCAGACGGACAGTATTTGTTTTTTGTAGCCTGTCAGGAAATGTACGGATACGGCCTGGACCGCCAGGGTTATGGGAGCTGCGATATTTTTATTTCAAGAAATACCGGCAATGGCTGGAGCAAGCCGCACAACCTGGGGCCTTCTGTAAATACAAAAAATTGGGAAAGCCAGCCTTCCTTTTCCTCTGATGGGAAAACACTGTATTTTATACGGGGATTGATTACTGCTGAGGGACATGGGCCCGGGGATATTTACATGTCTCAGATTAGTGAAGAGGGTAAATGGTCAACTCCTGTACGGCTCAGCAACAGGATCAATACGCCTTACCGGGAGGAATCTGTTTTTATTCACCCCGACAATCAGACTCTGTATTTTGCATCCGACGGTCATGTCGGAATGGGAGGAATGGATATTTATATGTCGAAACGGGATGCCAACGGTGAATGGGGCGAGCCGGTCAACCTGGGTTACCCGATCAATACATTCAATAAGGAAAACACTATTCTTGTTGATTCAAAAGGAAAGCTGGCCTATTTTGCATCCAATCGTCCGGGAGGTTACGGTGGTTTGGATATTTATTCTTTTGATGTAGACAAAAATTTCAAGCCGGAGAATGTAACCTATTTCAAGGGAAAGGTTTACGACAGCAGGACCAAGAAGCCGCTGACGGCTTCTTTTCAATTGATTGATCTGGAATCAAATAAACTGGTAATGGAATCCGAATCAAATCAGGGTACAGGGGGATTTCTGCTTTGTTTGCCGACGGAAAAAAACTATGCCTTAAACGTTTCCAAGCCAGGGTATCTTTTTTATTCAGAAAATTTTTCACTAAAAGAAAGTAAGGACAGCACCAAACCGTTTTTAATGGATGTGCCGCTTCAACCCATTGATACAGGGCTTACTGTTAAACTGAACAATGTATTTTTCGAAACCGGAAAATTTGACCTGAAGGACGAATCCAAAACGGAGCTTCAAAAACTGATCGCTTTTCTGAATGTAAATAAATCCCTTAAAATTGAGCTGGGTGGACATACGGACAATACCGGAGACAAAAAGGCGAATGTATTGCTATCGCAAAACCGGGCCAAATCGGTGTACGAGTTTTTAGTGAATAACGGAATCCCCGCTGAGCGCCTTTCCTATAAAGGATATGGGGACAGCAAGCCGGTGGCTGTCAATGATACTCCTGAGCATAAGCAAATGAACAGGAGAACCGAGTTCAAGGTTATAGCCAAGTAGGGGAGCGGGGCAATAGTCCGGCCCCCTGCCTGAGGATTTCAATTTCAGGGCCGGAACAATCGATTACAGTAGAAGGTTCATTGCCGCCCGGACCTCCATTGATTACAATGTCTACGAGATTCCGGTATTTTTCGTGAATCAATTCGGGATCTGTTGTGTAGTCAACTAACTGATCTTCGTCGTGAATGGAGGTATTAACAACAGGATTGCCCAGGTTTCTTATAATGGACTGTGCTATATTGTTGTCGGGAATTCTGATCCCTATTGTTTTCTTTCGGGCCTTGAAAATTTTCGGCACACTCGAACTGGCTTCCAGAATAAAGGTGAATGGTCCCGGGAGGACGCTGCGCATCAATTTGAAAACACTGTTGTTGATTGGTTTGCAAAAGTCGGACAGGTGACTGAGGTCGGTGCAAATGATTGAAAAATTTGCTTTTTCGGGATTGATGCCTTTAATACGGGCGATGCGTTCAATGGATTTCTGTTTGTAGATGTCGCAACCTATTCCATAAACCGTATCCGTGGGATAAATAACCACACCTCCGTCCTTAAGGCATTCCACCACGGTTTTCATTTCGCGGGGGTTCGGGTTTTCGGGGTGAATGGTGAGCAGCACGCTATTTCTTTGCGTCAGCTAGAAACTGAGCCAGGCCGGAGTCGGTTAAGGGATGTTTCAGCAGAGCCAGGATTGCAGTCAACGGGCAGGTGGCAACGTCTGCGCCTAATTTGGCGCAGTTGATGATGTGCATAGGGTGACGTACTGAGGCGGCAAGGATCTGTGTTTTGTAGCCGTAGTTGTCGTATATGATGCGGATATCTTCGATCAGTGAAAGACCATCGGTGGAAACATCGTCCAGACGGCCGATAAACGGGGAAACATAGGTTGCGCCTGCTTTGGCAGCGAGAAGTGCCTGTCCGGCTGAAAACACCAATGTACAATTGGTGCGAATGCCTTTTCCGGAAAAATACTTTATGGCTTTGACTCCTTCTCTTATCATCGGGATTTTAACGACGATCTGCTTGTGTAGTTTCGCAAGTAGCTCACCTTCTCTGACCATGCCTTCGAAATCGGTAGCGATCACTTCAGCGCTGACGTCCCCGGTAACAATGGTACAGATATCCACATAGTGTTTTGCAATATTGGCTTCTCCTTTAATACCTTCTTTTGCCATCAAGGTGGGGTTTGTGGTTACGCCATCCAGTACACCCATGTCCTGGGCCTCTTTAATCTGCGCTAAGTTTGCTGTGTCAATAAAAAATTTCATGCGTATATATTTTAGCTTTTTTGTCACATGGAATATGCCATATTCATTTACTGTGGTAAATCGGGTATATGGCTATTTCATGTATTTCTAGGTTTGGGCCAAAGGTAAATTCTATTTGGGTAAGGGAATTAAAAAGTAATTAACAAAACAAAGCACTACAGCGGCAGCATCACGTAAAAATAGTGCCTGTAAACCTCAATGTTGTTGTAGTAAATTTTAAAGCCCCATAAACCTTCCACAAATTCATAATCGTATTCGAGTGTATAACTGTGAAAGGTAGGTTGGTTGGTTAGCATGAGGTCCTCCATCTCGGATGTCTTGTAAATTTTTCCTGTGAACGGATTTTTCATGGGCTTGGGAAATTCCCATACAAATTTCAGGGGAATGACAACGGTATTGTCCGTAATTACGCTGAATTCCATTCCGAACGTTTTTCCGATATCTGCCACTACCGTGTCTGTTGTCAGGAGTAGTTTTTCTTTGCTTACCGTATTGTAGGTCTGTGTAAGGGTGTTTTCTGCTTTCCGTTTTCCCGCAATTTCGACTTCGTAAAGTCCATGGCTCTTTTCAACAACCCGAATGCCGGTGTAGGTTGCCTGGGAAAAACAGGCAAGGGGTGCGAAGAGTAGGAAAAACAAGCCTGTTTTCATTCTTTTTGAAGAAACGGATAGCGGTAATCGGTTGGTGGTACGAAGGTTTCCTTTATTGTCCGGGGAGAAACCCATCGTAACAAATTGATCATGGAGCCAGCCTTGTCGTTGGTTCCGGATCCTCTCGCTCCGCCAAAAGGTTGTTGTCCTACAACAGCACCTGTGCACTTGTCATTGATGTAAAAATTGCCGGCCGCCTGATTAAGTTTTCGGGTAGCTGTCTCAATGGCATAACGGTCCTGAGAAATAATTGAACCGGTGAGTGCATAATTCGAGGTCTTGTTAACGGTGTCCAGCAGCTGTTCAAATTTGCTGTCTTCGTAAACATAAACGGTCAGAACCGGTCCAAACAGTTCTTCGCACATGGTAACATAGAAAGGATCTTTTGCCCTTAGTATCGTGGGTTCAATAAAATACCCCTTGCTTTTATTGTATTTTCCTCCGGCTATGAGTTCGACTTTTTTATCTTTTTTGGCTGCCTCTATATAGGCAGCCAGTTTATCGAAAGACTTTTCGTCAATGACGGCATTTACAAAATTTGTAAAATCCTCGGTCGGACCCATTTTAATCGATTTGAGATCAGCTATCAGCAAGTCTTTCAGTTTTGGCCAAATGCTTTTTGGAATATAGGCCCTGGAGGCTGCTGAGCATTTCTGTCCCTGGTATTCAAATGCTCCCCGCGTAAGAGCTGTGCTCAATACCCGGATGTCAGCTGAAGGATGGGCCACAATAAAATCTTTTCCGCCGGTTTCTCCGACTATTCTCGGGTAGGATTTGTACAAATGAATATTACTTCCGATTGTTTTCCAAACATTTCTGAATACTTCAGTTGAACCTGTAAAGTGGATGCCGGCAAAGTCAGGATGCGAAAAAATAACATCTCCTGCTTCAGGTCCTGATACATATACTAAATTGATAACTCCTGCAGGAAGTCCGGCTTTGATGAATATTTCCATCAGCACGTTTGCTGAATAAATTGCAGTGTTGGATGGTTTCCAGACAACCACATTGCCCATCATTGCGCATGAAGTGGGCAGATTACCAGCAATTGCAGTGAAATTAAAGGGTGTAAGTGCAAAAATAAAGCCTTCCAGCGGCCTGTGTTCAACCCGGTTCCAGATGCCCGAACCTGAAACCGAAAGGGGTTGCTGGCGGTAAATTTCACTCATGTACTGAACATTAAAACGAAGAAAATCGACAATTTCGCAGGCAGAATCAACTTCAGCCTGAAACACATTCTTAGACTGACCCAGCATTGTGGCGGCATTCAACTTTGCCCGGTAGGGTCCGGCTATCAGATCAGCTGCCTTGAGGAAAATCGAAGCCCGTTGTTCCCAGGGCAGTTTTTCCCAGTTTTTTTTTGCGGCCAGGGCAGCTTTAATTGCCAGTTTTATGTGGGATTTGTCTCCGCCATGAAAGTGACCCAAGGTATGTTTGTGATCGTGTGGAGGAGCCAAACGGACTTTTTTTCCTGTCCTTATTTCTTTTCCACCGATATACATGGGAACATCAACGGACTGAGATCTTAGCTGGCTCAGCATGGCCTGAAGCTCTTTGCGTTCAGCCGAACCCGGAGCGTAGTTTTTTACCGGTTCATTTATTGCTGTGGGAACATTGTAAAATCCTTTAGACATAGTTCATTAGTTTGGGTGCTCAAAGTTACGAAAAGGAGTCAATGGCTTTGCGAACGCTTTTGTATTTTAACAACAGGGTTCTCGCTTTATCCGGTGTGATTTTTAATTCGGTCACAATCATGCGGGTGCCACGTTTGATCAGTTTTTCATTGGTTAAGCGCATATCCACCATGCGATTTCCCTTCACGTGCCCCAATTTGATCATCACCGATGTTGAAATCATATTGAGAATAAGTTTCTGGGCTGTGCCTGCCTTCATTCGGCTGCTTCCGGTAACAAATTCGGGACCCACTGCAGCAACCACAGGGTATTTTGCGGCTTTTTGAAGAGGACTTCCCGGATTGCAGGTAATGCATCCTGTAGGGATGCCTTTTGAATTGCATTTTCGCAATGCAGCTACAACATAGGGAGTTGTACCTGAAGCAGCGATACCGACAACCAAATCTCCGGTATTTACCTTGTAGGAAAGAAGGTCATTCCAGCCCTGGCGGATATTATCTTCAGCATGCTCTACTGCTTTCCGAATAGCCTTATCGCCTCCGGCAATCAATCCTATAACTTTGTTCCGGGATACTCCAAATGTGGGAGGGCATTCAGAGGCATCAACGATTCCAAGGCGTCCACTGGTTCCCGCACCGATGTAAAACAGCCGTCCCCCTTTTTTCATTTGCTGAAGTATCGCGGACACCAGTTTTTCAATTTCGGGAATAGATTTTCGAACAGCTGACGGGACGGTATGATCTTCTTTGTTTATCTTTTTAAGAAGTGAGCTTAAGCTCATTTTCTCCAATTGCCGGTAGGAAGACTCTGATTCGGTAATGCTTTTATTCTTATACAACAGATGGGTATTTTACAGGATTTAACTCGTTCATCATTTCGTAAACAAGATCAAAAACGTCATCTGTGCCAGGTTTGCTGAAATAATCTCCATCGCTTCCGTAGGCTGGCCGGTGATCCTTTGCTGACAAGCTACGGGGCATGGCGTCCAGGTAGTGCCAGGCGTTCTGATTTTCCACAACCTTCTGCATCATATAAGCGCTTGCTCCTCCCGGCACGTCTTCGTCCATAAAGACGACCCTGTTCGTTTTTTTGATTGAATCCAGTATGGAGTTGTGGATATCAAATGGCAACAAAGTTTGAACGTCAACGACCTCTATTGAAATTCCTTTTTCCTGCAGAAAACCAGCCGCATCCATAGCGATGCGGCAGCAGGAACCATAGGTCACCAGTGTGAGGTCATTTCCTTCCCGGATAATTTCAGGAATACCCAGGGGTGTTTTGAATTTGCCGAAATTGGAGGGAGATCTCTCTTTCAGACGGTATGCATTTAAGGGTTCAATGATAATTCCAGGGTCGTCGGATTCAAGCAGTGTGTTGTAAAAACCTGCTGCCTTAGTCATGTTGCGCGGAACACAAACCTGCATACCTCTTATTGCATTAATAATCATGCCCATGGGAGAACCGCTGTGCCAGATTCCTTCCAGACGATGACCTCTTGTACGGATTATGATCGGAGCTTTTTGACCACCTTTTGTCCGATACTGAAGGGTGGAGAGGTCATCGCTCAAAATCTGTATTGCGTAAAGCAGATAATCCAGATATTGTATCTCCGCTATAGGCCGGAGTCCCCTGAGGGCAAGGCCAATAGCTTGTCCGATTATAGTCGCTTCCCGTATTCCTGTATCAAATACACGGTGTTCACCGTATTTTTTTTGCAAACCTTCAAGTCCCTGATTCACGCCTCCGATTTTTCCGGAGTCTTCTCCAAATATTAAAACCGATGGCCGATCTGACAAAATTGCATCAAAATTTTCCCGGAGTATTTCCCGGCCATCCATTTGTTTGTCGGGATTGTCGTACTTGACCGGCTCCGGAGAAATCCGAATAGCCGATTTTTCTGACTGACTGTACAGGTGAGAGCTATATCGGTCGGCATTTTTAATACCGGCTTTTCTAAGCCAATGCAAAAGGTTGTTTTTGGATTCGAGGTTTTCAGCCAGTACAAGACGAAGTACCTTTTTAACAGCGGTCATTGCATCTCTTCTGTAAGGTTCCGAGAAGGAAAGCAATTCAGATCTTGTTTTTTGAATGGAATCCGCATGTGCGCTTTCTGAAGAGAGCGTCTCCATAAGTCCGCAAACCTGCTGAATTTCGGTTTTTATAGGATCCTGGTAGTCTTTCCAGGCTCTGCGCCTTGCCTCCTTCACCAATTCTCTTGAATTGTTTTCAATTACCGTAAGTTCCTGATCAGTTGCAATAGCGCTTTCAATAATCCAGTTGCGCATTTTTTTTATCGGATCAAAATCTGATTCCCATTCCAGACGCTCCGCTGATTTGTAACGTTCGTGCGAGCCTGAAGTGCTGTGCCCCTGTGGTTGGGTCATTTCTTCCACATGGACCAAAACAGGTACATGTTCTTCCCGGCAAACTTTTGCAGCTTTTTCGTATGTTTCACACAGGTGAGCATAATCCCAGCCTTTTGTTTTGAAAATGTCGAAGCCTTTTCCATTCTCATCTCTCTGGAAACCTTTCAGGACTTCTGAAATGCTCTCCTTGGTGGTCTGGTATTTTTTAGGTACAGATATTCCGTGACCGTCGTCCCATACCGACATAAGCATGGGGATTTGCATAACACCTGCTGCATTTAAAGTTTCCCAAAAAATCCCTTCAGACGTACTTGCATCTCCTATGGTTCCGAATGCAATTTCGTTGCCTTTATCAGAAAACCGAAGAAAATCACCTTTTTGCAATTCTGGATTTATCCTGAAATATTTTGATGCCATGGCAAGTCCCAGCAATCGCGGCATCTGGCCACCTGTAGGCGAAATATCTGAAGAAGAATTCTTCATTTTCATCAGGTCTTTCCAGGATCCGTCAGGATTCAGGCTGCGGGTTGAAAAATGACCTCCCATCTGTCTTCCGGCACTCATGGGTTCCAGGTCAGGGTCGGTATTCGCATACAATCCTGCGAACCACTGGGTCAGGGTCAGGTTGCCAACAGAAAACATAAATGTCTGGTCCCTGTAGTATCCTGAGCGGAAGTCGCCGTCCCGGAAGACCTTTGCCATTGCGATCTGTGCTACTTCTTTGCCATCTCCGAATATTCCGAATTTAGCTTTTCCGGTAAGCACTTCTTTGCGTCCGCTGAGGCTGGCTTCTCTGCTTTCACAGGCAATGCGGTAATCCTCAAGAACAATTTTTTTGAATTGAAGAAAGGATAATTCTTCTGCGATTTCACTTTTTTTCATTTAACTCTTCGTTTCTTTTAGACATTTGTATCGTTGAATTACTCGTTCCCTTAGTTGATTTTTTTGAACTCATGAGTACTTCGTTGCATTCCTTAATTCCGCTGGGCTTCATTTCTCCAGATTTTCCCATAATCCCCTTTTTATTGATGACTACTATGCTATTTAAATGAAATAATCTAAATTAGATATTCTAAAGATGCAACCCATGAAAAAGAATTACTTTTTTCTCCTCGCGCTGTTGATGCTGCTGTCAGGGAACTCGTTTTGCCAGATTTCCCTGGGAACAGCTGATTTGCTTTCGGGTCCGGATACCATCCGTATGATTCAGGCCTCAAGTTCCGGTATTTCGGACACTGTTCAGACGGGCCCTTCCTTTTCCTGGGATTATTCCACACTGGTGCCAGTTTTACAATATGTAGACACCTTTGTTGCTGTAACCTCAACCCCTTTTTTGTATCAGCTTTATTTCAATGACGGTTTTATTTTTCCTAACTCATTGGCCAATTTCGGGATCAAAGAACCCAATATCACTGTATTAACTACCGTTCAGATGACCGACATTTACGATTTTTATCAGAACAACTCAAAAATGTATTCCACCGTAGGATTCGGATCCACCATAAACGGCATACCGCTTTCTACACGTTACGATACAAATGACGTCGTTTACCGTTTTCCCCTGAAATACGGCAACCGCGATTCTTCTTATTCTTCTTTTATTGACACTTTGCCTACGATTGGTTATTACGGTCAGCAGCAGAAAAGGGTTAACCATGTGGATGGATGGGGAACATTGAAAACACCGGTGGGCACTTATTCCGTACTTAAAATTACATCCGTTGTTACTATTACGGATACACTTTATTCGGATAAATATGGTTTCGGAATCAAAGTTCCCCGTCCTGCTGAATATGAATACAAATGGTTGGCCAAAGGACAATTGGTGCCTGTACTTGAGATTGATGAAAGCGCTTCAGTAATTACCAGTATTACCTATAAAGACAGCGTCCGGTCTCTCTCAGGAATCCATGAGATCAGTGATTTTCAGGCTATTTCGGTTTATCCCAACCCTGCTTCTGAGCAATTCAATTATGTATTCAGTCTTGCGTATCCGGCAGTAGTTAAGCTTGAGCTGTTTGATGTATATGGTCAAAGCCTCCGGCAACTTGTCAACGCTTATCAGGGAGCCGGTTTCTACTCCTGCCAGGTGAGTAAATCTGAACTCGGGATTTGCTCAGGGATCTATTTTGCCCGGCTTACCGTGAATAATTTATCTTCTGTCCGGAAAATTGTCATTCAATAGTTCCTGAAAGTAGTTCCTTTCATTAAACCATTGGTCGTTTTTTGCGTCAAAATGCCGTGAACAATCAAAAGAAGATTCAGCACCTTTACGCAAGAGCCGGTTTCGGACTTGATTATGCGACTTATACAAGCACTTTGACTGTCGGGGAACACGTTGATTTGCTTTTTGACAAATCCAGAAAATCAGACCCTGTTTTAGTTGTGGACAGAAGCCTGCTTCCCCGGAAAGATATCAAGGATCTCCCGAAAATTAAACAGGTCGAGTTGCTTGAAGAAGCGGTTAAGTATGGAAAGAAACTTAATGTATCCTGGTTAAATCAGATGAGTTCCTGTGATACTGTTCTGCGTGAAAAAATGTGTCTTTTCTGGCATGGCCATTTTGCCTGCCGGACCCTGAATCCGGTATTCGCACAGGATTTGAATAATATTCAGCGGCAGTACGCACTTGGTAGTTTTAAGGAGCTGTTGCTGGCGGTCTCCAAAAGTCCTGCCATGCTAGAGTTCCTTAACAACAAACAAAACAGGAAGCAGCACCCCAATGAGAATTTTGCAAGGGAGCTGATGGAACTTTTTACAATCGGACGAGGTCATTATACCGAACAGGATATTAAAGAGTCTGCCAGAGCGTTTACGGGATGGACATTTGATGTTAAGGGTAATTTTGAGATGAAGTTGGCTCAGCATGATGAGGGAGAGAAAACCTTTATGGGTAGGAAGGGGAATTTTGGCGGAGAAGACATCATTAACATACTGCTTGAGCAAAAACAAACGGCTCATTTTATCTGTTCTAAACTCTACCGGTTTTTCGTAAACGATACCGTTGATGATGGGGTCGTAGCCGGACTGACCGAATCCTTTTACAATTCAGGATACGATATTCAAAAGCTGATGACTGAGCTTTTCGGGGCGGATTGGTTTTACGATGAAAAGAACATTGGAACGAAAATTAAATCACCGGTTGAGTTGCTTTTAGGTCTTAACCGTTCTTTCGGATTGAAGTACAATGAGCCCAAAACACTTTTTTACATTCAGAAAGTCCTTGGGCAGATTTTGTTTCTGCCTCCCAATGTCAGCGGATGGCCGGGCGGTAAAAACTGGATTGATTCTTCGTCCTTAATGTTCAGGCTGAAACTTGCTTCTTTGCTTTTGGACGGAGGGCTGATTGAAGTAGAGGAAAAGGATGATAATCCGGAAGATTATAAAGAGATGATGGAAAAGGAGAAGAAAGCCCAGGCAAAAGTTGAACGAAAAATCAAGGCCGAAACGGATTGGGGCACCTTCTCGGCTTCCATTCCCAAAGGAATTTCTAAAAGAGATCTGGGGGAATTTCTATTATCGGTTATACCTTCGAGGCCATTTCTGGAACAGATAATTGACCCCGGAGCAGATAATTTAAAATCTGCAGTTGTTGAATTTTTGTCTTCCCCCGAATACCAGATGTGTTGAATAAATACGAATAAAGTTTTTGATTGAATATGGACAGACGAAGTTTTATACGACATTCAGGACTTGCAACGGGCATGTTATTCGTACCCTCCTTCCTCAAGTCGTTTGAACTCAGCCCAATTGGCTTTGGCCACAAGTGTGTTGTCATAATCCAGCTTTCCGGAGGCAATGACGGATTAAATACCATTGTGCCTTTTACCAATGATGTCTATTATCAAAAGAGACCGAAATTGGCCATTCCCCCAAAAAGCGTAATCTCATTGAACGCTGAACTTGGTTTTAATCCCGCTATGCAGGCTCTGAAAGAAGTATACGACCAGGGCTATATGGGCATTATCAACAATGTGGGGTATCCCAATCCCGACCGGTCCCATTTCCGTTCCATGGACATCTGGCATACCGCCAGTGGTGCTGATGAATATTTATCATCGGGATGGGTAGGTCGTTATCTGGATTCGGACTGCGCCGGCTGTACTCACAACTACAATGCCATTGAAGTGGATGATACACTTTCCCTGGCCATGAAGGGGCAATTCAATAAAGCGATTGCGGTTAAAGACGCCAGGCAGCTTTACAACAATACGCGGGAACCCTTTTTCAAGGATATTGTTTCAGAGACAGACCGGGCAATGTTGTCAGATGACAATCTGGGTTATCTGTATAAAACGATGATTGAAACTTCTTCTTCTGCAGATTATATTTTTCAAACTTCCAAAACGTACAAAAACAATTTTGACTATCCCAAGAGCGACTTTGCCAATCAGTTAAAAACCATTTCAACGTTTATAAACAGTGGATTGTCAACCCGGGTTTATTATGTTTCGCTGAGCGGATTCGACACACATGTAGGGCAATCTGCCAAACAGGACAAGCTTCTGAAAACCTATGCCGAAGGGATAGCGGCTTTTGTAAACGATTTGAAAAAGAACAACAACTGGAATGATACCCTGTTGATGACGTTCTCTGAATTCGGACGAAGGGTCGAGCAAAATGCAAGCGAAGGAACTGATCATGGTACTGCCAGCAATGTATTTGTATTTTCAGGTTCGCTGAAGAAAAACGGAATAATTAACTCAGGGCCTGATCTCAGCAATCTGGAAGAGGGTGATCTGAAGTTTCAGGTTGATTTCAGGTCTGTTTATTCTGAAATTTTGGGAAGTTGGCTGCAAGCGAATTCTCAACAGATTCTAGGAAAATCCTTTGAAATGCTTGGTTTCATTTAAATTCAGGATTTTTTTTCGGGTGCAAAAGCGGTCCATTTTCGGATGCGGTAAGGATTTTGATCAGATCAAAGAGGTCATCGGAAACTGTTCGGAATATACGCAGTATTGGTTTAGACTTTTGCAGGTAAAATTAACCCAAATGATTTTAAAATGAATTTTTTAACTTAAATTCGCGGTGTCTTAACCCGGCCCGGGTGGCGAAATTGGTAGACGCGCAGGTCTCAGAAGCCTGTTCCGTAAGGTGTAGGAGTTCGAGTCTCCTCTCGGGCACTTTGGTCTGAAAGCCTCTAATGTAGGGGCTTTCGTTGTTTTCTATGGTATGGTTTGGTAAGCCCTGCTAAAAATTAGTTGACGAAAAAAGGACTGTTTTTAGGGGTGTTTCTTCGTCAAATTCCAAAACTTCGTCAACTTTTGCGTCAACTTTTCGGAGTTTAGGAAATTGGATGATTTTACCTTCAAATCCCCAAAATCCCTCCCGTCTTCCAATAATGCTTAAAGATTGCGGGATTACTGGAAACAGAAGGCTATAATCCATCGGGAATACGGTTTATTGACAATTCAATATCTTTATGAACGATGATAAAACTGGTTACTATCCTATTTCTGCTTATAGCATTGTCAGTGTTCTCACAAAATGTTGACGGCGTTTATTTCAATTCTTCAAAAGCAAAACCTGCTTCATTAAAGGATTCTTCAAAAGTAAATTCATTTACAGGGGAAGAAGAACCCAGATTTTCTATTGGAGCTTCCTTTGGAGCAGGAATACCTTTACAGAATTTTTCTAAATCAAATGGATATTATTTATCACCATACTTACTCAGTGGCAATAACACGAGTGGTAACAATTATACGGCAGATGGTTCGGCAAAAACAGGTTATAGCTTCAATATTAACGCTGGGTATCATTTTGCCAGAAGGATTGGTATATTGTTGCAGTTGGACGGCAATATCAATGGTGTAAATACTTCCGCAAGTCAAAGTCAAGCCCAGAGCAATGGTACTAATGGCAGTTTATCAAATTATTATATCTATTCATATCTCGCTGGACTATCATTCAGTTTATTTTCTGCAAAAAAGTTTAATATTGGAGTTCACGGACTATGTGGGCTCATGAATGTGTATTACAGCGAATTCAAATTTTCCTTTCCATTTTCGTCAAATACTCCATATTTAATGACAGTAGATGAGAAAATAAATCCAGCCATTACATTCGGATACGATTTCGGATTGAATGCAAGCTATAAGATTTCAAAAAGGATAAAACTTAATTTATCTGTGGATTATTTGGGTGGGAATCCTGTTTTTCACAGTGCTACAAGTTCTTCCACTGTGCTTGGACAATCTGTTGGTAATTTTACGGATAATAATAACTATTCAATGCCCACTGGTTTAATCAATGCAAACATCGGGGCGACATTTTTCTTCGGGAAAGTGAAAGGTTGAAACTATTTGCTATTTATTTAAAACCAGAACAACTTCCCAATCCCCCAAAATCCCTCCCGTCTGGAATAGTGCCTCCAAGATGCGGGATTTCTGGAAAGGGATGTTGGATAGATAGGATTTCCAATCTTTTTGACGTAAATTCCACTAATGAAAAGGATTTTGATTTTGTCTGTAATTTTTTCACTTCACTTTTCTACTGCCAGTGCACAAAATACTGAAAAAAGGGATAATGTGAAGGATGAACCTAATCAGGAAGATTTCAAGAACACGCTGAAAACGTTCCTGAACCTGTATTCATTCCTGTCCCAGATTATGCCGTTTCAGGATGCGGAATTGGAAAAGTATTATACTTACAGCAGATTCCTTATGAAAAAACTGCCCAGACGAGGCAGAGAAGGTAGATTTCAGCTCGGTGATGAAATTAGCTTGGAATATTACAGATTGCAGAAAATTAGTGAACAGAATCTTGTCCTGGAACCAAAAGGAGAATACGGATTGGACGGAAGTATGGAAGGCGGAATCCGTGTACCGAAAGAAGAAAAAACACTGCTATCCGAGATAATCAAATTTGTTAACAAACATTTTGGAACTGATTTTACGGAAGCTGATAGGCTGTTCTTTGACCAAATTGAAGCAGAACTTGTTGCTGACCCAAAACTAAAAGAGCAGGCGGAAAGCAACACCATTGAAAATTTTAAGTTTGGACTGGATGAAATATTTTTTGATAAATTAATCGGAAGGATGGAGCAGAATCAGGATTTATTTTTAAAAATAATGGATGATAAGGATTTCGGGGAGCTGGTAAAGACCTATATGTTGAAGAAGGTATATGGGAGGCTGAATAAGCCGAATCAGGTCGGGAAATAGGAATATAGTATTCATTTTAAAACAAAAGTCAAAACTTTTTCAGCTTAAATGCCGATATTTATAGAATGACCAGGGAAGAAAAATACTTAGCAAGAATTATTTTTAAAAACAAAATTTATACGGCTGACAAACAAGCATTTGAAGATTTATTTACAAAAGTCAAACAAAATGAAGATTCCAATTTTAAACAAGTGAAGCCCCAAGGAAGGTTAGGAGATGGCAAATGCGATGGATTTAACGCCGTAACAGGGGAATACTATCAAGTTTACGCACCAGAAGAATTAACTGGTAAAGAGGACAAGGCAAATACAAAAATGGGAAGTTCAATTAAGGGATTAATTGCTTTCTGGACAAAGAATAGTTTTGAAGTAAAGAAGTTTTATTTTGTTGTGAAGGACGATTATAAACATGTATTTGCCTCACTTTATACAAATGCAAAGGCAGTGGCTACTGAATATGAAATTGATTGTGATATTTTGATTTGCAAAAACTTAGAAGATACATTTTTAAACCTTGGAGATGATAAAATATTAGATGTGCTTGGAGGAATTATTCCTGACCCTTTAAATATTGAAAATGTTGAATACTCTATTATGCAGGAGGTAATTGCTTTTCTTTTAAGTAGTAATGCTCCAAAAATAAAAGAAATTATTCCTATAAATCCCGACTTTGAAAAGAAAATTGTTTTTAATTCATTAAGTAAAGCCATTGCGGACTTTTTGAATGCAGGGCAAAGACAAAATTTTGTAATAAAAGAATACTTTGAATTAAACAGCAAATTTATCAAGGAAGAACTTAGGCAA
>Ga0206879_1058_pt1 | contig 23337 bp, 20 predicted proteins | sample Alteio_BWOrgCont_5_FD_152897 | JGI IMG/M metagenome (GOLD analysis project Ga0206879, IMG submission 152897) | Enriched cells from forest soil in Barre Woods Harvard Forest LTER site, Petersham, Massachusetts, United States -... | ecosystem: Environmental > Terrestrial > Soil > Temperate forest > O... | reverse complement strand
AATGGCGGAGTCGACTTGCTGAAATTTAAAGGGCAGGATATACCCGACATTGGCAGAGAGGGCCCATTTATTTTTCAAATAGGTAGCGATGAGTCCGGCGGCGACACCTGAATTGTCACCCATTAAATCGGGTTCGGCTTCCAGATGGGGCTCGTTACCACCTGCAAGCTGGAGAAAGGTTGCCATGCGAAAATGGCTGTCTTCCCCGTCGATGCATAAAAATCGGTATTTAAGGGTAGCGCAGTAATTTTCGAGCCAAAATGGATGGAACTGACCGCGTATATATCCGTTGGTTTGGAGCGTGTTTGTTACCGGGTTGTAGTAAATAAAATTGTCGGGCAGCGTTAAATCGTGGTGATTTGAAAAGCTGATGGTTTGATCGAGAGAAAGTTTGGAGCTAATGCCGTAATTGAACGAATAACCCTGCCAGAGTCTGATCTGATTGATTTCCTGGAACTCCTCATTTGAAAGTTTTACACGCAGAACACCTTTGGGCAGATTACTGGCGGACTCTGTATTGGGAAATAACTCCTGTGCGGCAACCAAAAACGGTATTGCGCTGAGAATGAAAGATAACTGAAGAACCAACGGAAACCTGCGCACGATTTTTTTTGTAAAAATAGCAGAGATATCCGGTAAAAGCAGAACGAATGGTTAAATTTGAGGGTATGAGAAATAAAGTTCTGCTTTGTGTATTGATTTATTTTCTGCCTGGTCTTCAGAACTCTTTTTCGCAGGTTCGTTCTGTTTCTATCGGAATTAACGGTTTGCATTGTTCGGCCTGTTCGTTCGGAACTGAAAAGTCACTCAGGCAGCTTGATTTTGTACGGGAAATTAAAATGGACCTCAATGCCCATGTAGCTGAGGTAACTTTTAAACAGGGGAAAATTGTTGATTTTGATGCCCTGGCAAAAAAAGTTGTGGATGCCGGATATTCTGTACGAAGCATTTGTATAGTGTATGATTTCAAAAATTATCAGGTTGTCAATAACAGCTGTCTGGATGATCCTTCGATGATCCTGAGTTTTGTAGGAGTCAAGGCTCAGCAGGTTTTAAACGGGCCACACACACTTCAGGTGCTGGGAAAGGATTTTATGCCTGCAGCGGAATTTAAAAAATGGAAAACCCTGTTTACGGATGTCTGTAAGGTAAACGGAGGAGTCAAAAAAATCATTCAGGTGAGTCTTGCATGAAAGTTACAAAACTATATATCCTTGTAAGTTTAATTTTCATGGGTTTTGCCTCCGCTCAGGTTCATGTCGGGCCTGGACAGACCTATGCCAATATCGGTTTGGCCTGCACCGCTCATGCTATCCAGGCCAGGGATACGGTATACCTGCATAAAGGAACGTATGCAGGAGGGATGCTGATCGACAGTTTATTCGGAACGTCTGCGAAATGGATTACCATTTGCAATTTCAGGACCGATTCGGTTTCCATACTGGGGCAGTGGACAGTAACTGTCGCCAATTATCTGAGGATAACCGGACTGACTTTTAACGGAAACGATTCGGCTTCCTGGGCGAACGGCAGCATTTATCACCAGCTGTTTTTTGATTACAATTATGTTTGCCTGACGGACCTCACCCATATTACGGTGGATCATTGCAATTTTATAAATCTGCTTTGCGGCCCCAAGAAGTACACGCTATCCAATACTGCCGGTAATGTATCCATTAAGTTTACAGGAACGGATACGTTTCAGGTCAGTAATTGTCTCTTCCTGGGAAATGCCGGCAGCGAGGGCCTGAGTATGAACGGGGATCGTAACGGAATGGTGAAGAACAACCGGTTTGATGCACCGGTTGCTGGTTCGGGTTTGGCATGGTCCTCGCATTGCAGCTGATTCTACTATTTATGAAGCGGACAGTATTACGTTTTGTTCAAATATAAGTATCGGTGGTCAAACCTGCCTGAGACTGGCTTCACTTTCGAATTCGAATATTGTCAATAACACTTTTTTTAAGGCCAATGAATTTACGGTTCGATTGCTTGAGGAGGATCCGGATGTTGAGTTTATGAACAACACAATTACCAATATATTTTCACTATTGTGAGTACGGATTTGGGCTACAATCAATTTTACATCAATGAAAGCGGAGGATTACCATATAACACCTTTGTTTTTAACAACAATTTGTTTTTCAGCTATTCAGATCCTGCGATGGGAATGAGCGGAATTTATCAGGATGTGGGAAGTGCGAATCCTGCCATTTTGAACCGATCAGTTGGGAATTCAGATTGACCTGAGTGGGACAAGCAGAGGAATGTATAAAGCGGTTTTGCATTCAGCCGGAGGGGCGATTTTAACAAAGAGTCTGCTGATCGAGTAATTCGTTGATTTAGCCCAGTCGTTTAACGTTGCTGGCGTTGGGGCCTTTTTTACCCTCGGTGATCATAAAACTTACCGCATCGCCTTTACGGACCAGGCAGGTGAGTCCGGATTCGTGAACGAAGATGTCTTCTCCGGTCCCATCAACAGTAATGAATCCGTATTTGCTTAATTCGTTGTAGGATTTGATTTTGCCGGTTTTCATGCAGGGTTTATCTAAGATAGAAAGAATCCGGGCTCGCCTGAGAATTTGAAATCAAAGAGAAGGGGGGGCTCCGGAAGCTTTTCCTGGCCGAAATCTAATTCAAAAGACAAAAATTTATCTTCTGAATGAAAATGCATATTTGACGTATGCAGCAGGTCGAACATGAATTTGTGGGTACGGTCGTCTTCTGCAATTATTTTTACGGGGGTTACCAGAAATTTAAAATCCTCCAGCAATACTGCAAACGCGTAATTGAAACCTCTGCTTTTATAGTAATTAATTTGTTCCTTAATTTCTCTTTCCATTGTTTTCTTAATCTGATTGGATAAATCTAATGAATATCAGATGTTAAACCAATGGAAAGTTTTGAACGTTCGATTGTTGAATTCTGCTGTTTCCGGCGGTCAGGAATAACGATGGGATTAAATGCCAAGCAATCCTCTTGATATATGCCAGGAGTCGGGCTCACGGTTTGTTTTCCCGTTTTTTCTGAATTTCTCACGCCTTCTTTCGTGGCTTAATTTCTGAAGTTCTCTGGCTGATAGTACTTCACTGAAGGTGAGTTCTGAAGAGCTTTCCTCAAACTCGTGGATTTCTTTTTTTTTCATTTCACTTATTTTTCACGTATGTTTTAACAGTAAAGGATTCAATACTTTTTTGTCGGTTCAATTATTCAATTCAATTACTCAATTGTCATATCCACAATAAGGCCCCGGATAATACAAGCGAACTGAAACTGCTGACTTCATTTTTCTTTTCAGAACTGCTTTCAGCAGTTGCGTTTTCTAACGTGCCGCTTTCGGCAATTGCAATTAGTTCTTCTTTCATTTTTTTTTCTTCGTTTTCGGATTGAGGTGTAACGTTCATTTGAATAACTTAACTGCAAATTTTGTGCTGAAATTGTCTTTTGGCAGTTAAAAATTTGTTAAAAGCGAGTTAATGTTTGTTAAGAAAATTGCACTGGATAATCCTGTGCAGGTATTGGGCCTTTTCGTCGCATAATATCCTGTGCTGGTATATTTCATTTGCAGACAGCTTCCTGCAAGGATACATTTGATATGTGTTTTTTTGGTTTCGTTCTTTTGTTTAATTGTTTGATTTGTTCATTAAAATGGATACGGATGAACTTACCTGCACATTGGTTTATGTTTATTGCAATTAATTTGTGTTTTGCAGGCAGGTTCATCCCCCATTTTAACTTTCAAACAGCATACGTAAAATCCGTTCGAATTATTTTTATCGTTCAATAAACAATTTAAAACTAAAGTTATGGGACACCATGCAATCAGTATAGCAGTATTATTGTTATCGCTTACAGCAGGAACCTTGCTTCTTGCCAAAACAAATAAGGATGGTTTGGGGATGTATTACCGGGTTGTTTCCTGGTTTGTAATGGTTTTCTCAATGCTACTTATTTTATGCAGCGTTGTACGGTGCATTGCAGGGAGAGAACATCATAAGAAAAACCATGAAAGGCACGGCAATATGATGTGGCGGGGTGGAATGGGGGGCATGTACAGAGGCGGTATGCACAGAGATGGAATAGGAATGGGAGAAATGAGGATGGAAGAGATGCGTATGGGTGAGCGGGAAGGTATGGAAGCGGAAGGGGAGAGTATGTCTTCAGGGGAAGGTCATTTTATGAAAGGAAGGCATCACAGGGGAGAAGGAAAAGACTCCCTGTCAACAAAATAGATTCGACAAAATAGAGCAACCCGGTTGCTAGGGAATAAAGGAACAATCCTTTAACTTAGTAATCGGGTATGTTTTTAAAGCTTCCACAAGACCGCTATCGTTTTTCTCTTGTTTACGCGCTCGTTTTTTTTACGAGCGCTTTGTTTTCACAGGGGCTTATTTCGAAACTAAACACCCTCGACCTCCTTCTTAAATTCAGGAACAGCTCTTTAAAGCCGGTTTACAATGTCAGTGTTCGGGTTGAATCGCCCGGACTGGCTGAAAAGACGTTCTCTTCACTGACCGACAGCAACAGCCGTGTTCAATTTGTGTTTGACAAATTGTATGCGGTTTTTGTTTCTTCTGAAAACTACAGCCCGTTAAAGATTATTGTCGACACCCGGTTCAAAGAGAAAAAAGGTAAACTCAAAATCAACAAGGATAAGTCGGGTCTTGTCAAGCTGTTTTTTACGCTTGACCTGTTCGTGCCCATGTGTGTTTTGCAGCGAATGGCCCCGCAGGATACTTCGGCCTGCGCGCGTATATTTTTTGACCCCAAAACGAATGCATTTGTGCTTGACAGTACCTATCGGATGAATGGTAAAACCGAAATTTCAGATGATCCCTGTTCTGTATTTTTAGCTCGCAGCCTGACCGACACCGGTTCGGCCCTGAACAGGAACCTGGTAGATTACAACGCCAAACTGGTTTACGGACAGAAAAAGTCGTCTCTGGTTGACCAGGGACTTCATTTAAAAGACAGCAGCGGTGAGGTCATTCAATCTACCAAGACTGATTTGTATGGCCATTTTTCGTTTAAGAAAATCGATCCGCACGCAAATTTCAATATCGTTCTGGATAAGAATCTTAAATCCCCATCGGGTGAAAAGGTTTATCTTATTGATGCGAAGGATATTGAAAGCAAGGAGATAAAAAAGAATGAATCGAACGAATCTGTCTACGATCTTCTGTCCACTGAATTGCTTAAACTGACAGAGAACAACGCCGAAGGAACTGCGGGAAAAATCGAAAAATTTAAGGCCGGAAACGAAAAAGAGCTGACCCTTACCGAACCTTTTTTTTATGCACCCGGAGAGTGGAAAGTTTCGAAAGCAAATGAGCGGATCCTGGATAACCTGCTACAGGCGCTTATTCTGAATGAGCATTTCAGGCTCGAAATTTATTCACATACGGATGCTGTCGGAAACGCCCAAATGAATATAGAACTTTCGAACAAAAGAGCGAAAGCGATTGTAGATCTTTTTGTAGGCAAGGGAATCAGACCTGAGCGCCTGAAAGGGCAGGGATTCGGCGCTACCCGGCTGCTGAACAGATGTAAAGAAGGTGTGACGTGTTCTGAAAAAGAAAATCAGGTTAACCGAAGAACCGAATTCAAATTGATTAAGAATGAGTAACGGGACTCGGCAGTATGTTTGCAGTTTGGTTGTCCTTCGTTTGGTTTTTGGATTTTTGATTTTCGGATTTTTATCCGCTTCTGCTCAGCCAGAGGCTTCTCCGGAGGTAAATGCCAGGCTCACAGCCTACTGGAATTCGATGGAGCGTATTTTATTTTCCCCACTTCCAGCCGACACAATGGCTGCAGTGGATTGCCATCAACTGGACAGCGCTACATTTTATTTTTACGATTATATTAAAATAGCGAAAAACGTATTGCCTCCGCTTGTTTTTAAAACCAAGGCGGTTTATTATCTGCTCGAGCTGCAAACCCGGTTCAGGGATATTTATCTGCGGAATCCCAGGGCTAATTTTTGTTACAAGGAAAAAAATTACACCCTGCTGAACATTGCTGCCAAACTAGATCCGGGCAACATGATGATTAAGAATAACCTGTTGTTGTTCAATTCTGAAATTCAACGCCTTGAGCATAACCAAACGGTTGAGCTACTGAAGGGTGTGGAACTCGAAAATGCCCGGCAGCAGGACAGCCTCAGACGAAAGGCCGAACTGCTTAACCTGCAGGAGAGTCAGCTCAAAGATCAAAATGATGCTTTGTCTGTTCAGGAAACAAAGTTGAAAAATCAGGAGTGGGAACTTATTTTCAATGAAAAGAAAATTCTTCAGCAGCGGAAAACGCTTTCGATTCAGGTTTCAAAAATTCAGAATCAGTACGTGATTATTTCACTTTTTTTGGTAGTAGTGCTATTACTGGTCCTGGTGCTGGTGCTAAGTGTGGTCGGGCGTTCACTGCGTATTACCCGAAGGCAAAAGAACATTATTGAGTTGCAGAAAAATGAAGTTTACCGGCAGAAGGAAATTGTGGACAGCCACCAGAAGGAAATTATTGATTCGATCCGTTATGCCAAACGAATTCAAAATGCTATGCTGAAGGAACAGGAGCACGTGAGTTTGCATTTGCCCGAACATTTTGTTTTGTTTAAGCCCAAGGACATTGTAAGCGGAGATTTTTACTGGTCTATGGAAAAGGATGATTTCTGGTACCTGGCCGAGGCCGATTGCACGGGTCATGGAGTCCCGGGGGGGTTCCTGACAATGATCGGAACTGCATTTCTGAATGAAATAAATGCAACGAAAGAGGTACTGAGTCCGGCTGAAATTTTAGACCGTTTGCGAGCCCGTTTTATCAAGGAACTGGGTCAGAAGGGGGTATACGGCGAAAGCAATGACGGTATGGATATTTCACTTTGCAGGTTTGACCGGAGCAAAGTCATCTCTCAGTGGAGCGGCGAAATCACTCTTCAATGGGCCGGGGCAAACAGTCCACTCTTTCTGTTAAAGGCCGATGAATTTCTGGAAATCGGCGCCAATAAGCAACCCATTGGGTATGTGGATAATCCTGAACCCTTTGCAAATCATTCTTTTGTACTTAAAAAAGGGGATATCGTAATTATTTCGAGTGATGGGTACGCTGATCAATTCGGACAAAATAATAAAAAGCTGAAAAAAAAGGTTTTCAAAGAGCTGCTTTATTCAATCCGGGAGCAGCCTATGCATGATCAAAAAAGGCATTTGGAAAAGTTTCACGCAGACTGGAAAGGGGATCTTTTTCAGACAGATGATATTTGCGTAATCGGCATACGGATTTAAAGCCTGATTAACCGAAGAAAATAATTCGATTATTTTTTTTTGTTTTAAAAGTTTTTATTGAAATTCGTACGGGAATCAGCAAAGATCTGAAAAATGAAAAAACAAAGCAGCTCAAAAAAAACCTCTGCTAAAAAAACAACCGTCAAGAAGACGGCAAAAGCTGCTAAGCCGGCAAGATCTGCCAAGGCTTCAAAAGCAAAGGCTACCTCTGATGATGAGGATGAGTTCGAAGAATTTGACGGAGGGGAAGAAATTAAACTGGATAAACTGGATGAACTGAATCACCATCTGGATGATGAGGATGAGGATGAGTTTTATGTCGGGGATGATTTCTAAAGATAAATGCAACCTCCTACCGAGTCTGAACTGGCACCGGTAACAGATTTCAAACTATTTACTTCCTGCCTCCAGCGCAATACGCCTAAAAAGGCGAATATCAGAGCTTCTTTAAATTCAATGGTTTTGCTGTCGGGCAGTCCGAGGGCTGTTTTTTTACCCGTGTGATAACGTATGCGTTCGAGCAGGAATTTATTATAGGCTCCCCCTCCTGTTACCAGTATGGAGTCGTGCCTTTTGATGACAGCGGCGATTTGAATGGAGGCGTGTTCGCTAAAGGTGCGAAGCAGATCGAAGGGGTTTGAGGCTGAATTGTTCAGAAGGGGTATTGTATTTTTTACTACCCATTCTTTGCCCAGAGACTTGGGAGGAAGCTGCCGGTAGTAATCCGGTTTATTCAGTTTATTCAATAACGCGGTGTTCACTTGACCGCGTCTGGCCAGGCTCCCTTCAGGGTCGTATTTCTTTTGAAGTTTGTGACTGAGCAGGTTAAAAACAATATTGAGCGGGCAGATATCGAATGCCTGAATACCGTTTGAGCCTATCAGACTGCAATTGGCAAAGCCTCCCAGATTCAGAAAGGCCGAATGGGATTTAAATAAAAGGGCATCTCCAATGGGGACCAGGGGAGCGCCCTGACCGCCAAGGGCAATATCCTTTGACCTGAAGTCGCATACTGCAGGAAGACCGCATTCGGCTGCAATGCTTGCGCCATCACCGACCTGGGAACTCAGCCCATTAAAGGGCTGATGAAAAACAGTATGACCATGGGAGGCCACGAACTCAGGCCTGGGATGGTTTTTCCTGAGGAAGGTGTTCACCAGTTGACCCAGGTAGTGACCGTAATCAACGTGGGTCTGTGCAAATTCAAGTGCAGAACCGCTTTCGAGTTTACTAAGCCGGTCTTTCCATTGTTTGCTGTAGGGAAAGGTTTGGGTCCGTTCTACGCTGTACCGCCATTTTTTGTTCTTTAGCCGGAAGCTGCACAGGGCGATGTCGGTTCCATCCAGTGAGGTTCCCGACATGAGTCCGATAACGCGGTATGTTGTTTTTTCTTTCAGCATTAAGGGATAAAAAAGTACATTTACAGGCATAAACAAATGCATCCAAATTTATGATTTTTGAACTAACAGAAGAGCATTTATCCGTACAAAAGGCGGCACGTGATTTCGCCCAGGAAGTTTTGAAACCGGGGGTTATTGAACGCGATAATTTGCAGAAATTTCCCACGCAAGAAATAAAACAACTTGGAGAGCTGGGTTTTTTGGGCATGATGGTTGATCCGAAATATGGAGGTGGAGGAATGGACGCTATTTCTTACGTGCTGGCGATGGAGGAAATTTCGAAAGTGGATGCCTCGGCTTCAGTGGTCATGTCGGTTAATAATTCGCTGGTTTGCTGGGGACTCGAGCAATTTGGCACGGAAGCTCAAAAACAAAAATACCTCACCCGTCTGGCTAAAGGAGAGATCATTGGAGCATTTTGCCTGTCAGAACCCGAAGCCGGATCGGACGCAACTTCTCAGCGGACAACTGCTATTGATAAGGGGGATCATTATCTGATGAACGGTACCAAGAACTGGATCACCAACGGAGGCACGGCTTCGGTTTACCTGGTGATTGCTCAGACGCATGTAGAAAAAGGACACAAAGGAATTAACGCCTTAATTGTGGAAAAAGGAATGCCTGGATTTATAGTCGGGAAAAAGGAAGATAAGATGGGAATCAGGGGATCGGACACGCATTCGCTGATGTTTACCGATGTAAAAGTTCCTAAGGAAAACAGGATTGGAGAGGATGGCTTCGGATTTAAATTTGCCATGAAGACCCTTGCCGGAGGACGAATCGGAATCGCTTCCCAGGCACTTGGTATTGCCAGCGGTGCATACGAGCTGGCTCTGGCGTATTCAAAAGAACGCAAGGCTTTCGGGAAACCCATTTCCCAGCATCAGGCCATTCAGTTTAAACTGGCAGATATGGCGACTGAAATTGATGCGGCCCGCCTTTTATGCATAAAGGCGGCCTGGCTGAAAGATACCGGAAAGAATTACGATACCGCCAGCGCCATGGCTAAACTTTTTGCCTCACGCGTTGCTATGGAAACCACGGTGGAAGCTGTGCAGATTCACGGGGGATACGGCTTTGTGAAGGAATACCATGTGGAGCGGCTGATGCGTGATGCGAAAATCACGCAGATCTACGAGGGGACTTCGGAGGTTCAGAAGATTGTAATTTCAAGGGCGGTACTGAGGTGAATGATTATTTTAAAAAAAAATTGAATTGCCCGCTGACAATCGGGATTGTATTGTTTGTTTGTTTTTCCTTGCATGCAGGAAACGAAGGATCCCTGACTGAAAAAGGGAAAGAATTGGTTAAGACCCGGGGTCCCGGTAAAATCAATGAACTGAAATTCACCGAGAATAAGGGTCAGATGGCTGATCTGCGCGGTACTGCTGTCCCCGGCCTTTTATTCAAAACTTCTTTAGGCGGAGTTGATCTGTATATCTGTACTTCGGGGCTGAGCTATGTTTTTAAAAAACCGGACCGTGAAGGGGACAGTCTGCATTACACGTATTGCCGGGCTGATATGGAATTAACAGGGGCCGCTGTTACGAAAGAGAATTGCCTTAAGGAATTTACTTCTGCACACCAAACCGACTATTACCAGCCTCAGTGTCCTGAGGGAGTCTTGCATGTGCACAGCTATGAAAAGCTAACCTTCAGTAATGTCTATCCTGGGATTGACTGGGTGCTGTACGATACCGGTGGGAAATTAAAATATGATTTTATTGTGCATCCGGGCGGGGACCCTTCGCAGATCAGACTGAACTATAAGTGGACGGATAGGCCAGTGCTCAGGAAAGATGGTTCGATGACGATAAACACTCCTGTGGGTTCGCTGGAAGAAGGCGCTCCTGTTTCGTTTCAGAAGGAAAGTTCGTTTGTGGCGGGCAATTCTCCTGGCCGGGCCAATAGCATTGAAACTCATTTTGTACTGAGGGGTTCTGAGGCGGGCTTCAGTATCGGCAGTTATGATAAAAGCCGGGATTTGAGGATTGACCCCACACTTGTATGGGCAACCTATTATGCAGGAACCAGCGATTTGGATGATGTGCAGTCTATCATGGACGACAAGACGAGTCTCTGGGTAACAGGCACTACAACTTCACTTGGCTTCCCGACTCAGGCTACGGGAGGACAGTATTTTCAGGGAACAAATGCCGGGAGTTGGGATGCTTTTGTTATGCAGTTCAGTCTGGCCGGCGCACTGAAGTGGTCTACTTATTTCGGAGGGAGCAAATGGGATCAGGCCAATTCGATACAAAGTGACGGAACCAATGTCTGGGTGACGGGTTATACCAATTCGTCTGATTTTCCGGTAAAGAATCCCGGCACAGGGAATTACATGCAACTTACCAATGCCACGCCTTTCAGTTCCTTTAATGCGTTTATTCTTCAGTTTACTGTTTCTGACGTGCTGGTATGGTCTACTTATTTTGGCGGAGCCAGCACCACCTCGGGGGATAAAGGAAATTCGATACAAAGTGACGGAACCAATGTCTGGGTAACAGGAATTTGCACATCCACCAATTTTCCTACCCAAACAAAAGCGGGTTCTTATTTTAACGGGGCAATTTCGGGTAATGAGGATGCTTTTGTTTCTGAATTTACTACTGCCGGAAAACTGGTTTGGTCTACCTATCTGGGTCCGGGTTCGGGGACTTCGATTTTCAGCGACCTGAGCAATGTTTGGGTAACGGGCTACGCAGGTTCCGGTTTTCCTTTAAAGAATCCCGGTGGCGGTGCATTTTACCAGTCGGTTTCGAAAACCTTTAACAATACGGGATTCGTTACGCAGTTTTCGAACGCCGGAGTGTTGACCTGGTCGACGTTCTATGGAGGGAGTGGTGAGGAAGAGGGAACCTGCATTCAGAGTGATGGTAAACACGTCTGGCTGACCGGAGGGACGGCGTCTTCTGATTTTCCCACACTCGATCCCGGAGGTGCAACGTATTTTCAGGGGAGCAATAATAATTATTCAGCAGGGGGATCGAATGTATTTATTGCTGAGTTTACTACCGCAGGCGTTCAGGTCTGGTCGACCTATTACGGAGGCAGCGGCGGCCAAAACACCAGTCATATCAGCGATGAGGGTTATTCGATTCAGAGTGACGGCAGTAATGTCTGGATATGCGGATCGACTGTTTCAACGGACTTCCCCCTGAAATCGCAGAGTTGCGGAGGATGGAATCAAACAGCTTTCGGAGCCGGGACCGTGGATGTATTTATCCTCCAGTTTTGCACTACGGGAGTTCTGCAATGGGCAACGTATTATGGAACGGACGGGGAATTTGACGGGAGCGCTGTTTCTGCAGACAGCAAAAATTTATTTGTGGGTGGTGATGCAGGTGGCGTGGCCGGAACTGCTTACCCCCTGCAAAACCCGGGCGCCCCTGCCTATTACCATCCGACAATGGACGGAGGGCCGGGAGGAGAAAACGTTTTTGTCGGACAATTCAACATTTCGTGTTCCTGCGCCAGTCCAACTTTCAGCATGAGTGTCAGTCCTGCCGATACTACCCTGTGTTCATCGGGCTCGGTGACCCTGACCGCAAGCGGGGGATCGGGTTGTTATTCCTGGAGTCCGGGAGGAGCAACGACCTCTTTTATTACCGTTTCTCCAGGAAGTACCAGTACCTATACGGTGACAGCGACCGCTCCCGGCGGATGCACGGGTTCTGCAACAGCAGTGGTTACGATTTCTCAGGGACCGGTCATCAATTCGGTTACGCCCACCAATCCGGGCTGTTCAGGCGGAACAGGATCTGCTTTTGCAACAGCTTCCGGCGGAACGGGTACATTGACTTACAGTTGGGGTCCGGCAGTTGGCTCGGGTCAGGGCACGGCCACTGTATCGGGCTTAGCCGACGGGACCTATTCGCTCACGGTAACCGATGGGGCCGGATGTCAGGCTGTTTCTACCATCAGTATTGTTGCACCTGCGGCGCTTACACTGTCCGCCACGCAGAACGTGGCGGCAGAATGCGGGAAAAACAACGGTGTTGCCATCGCAACAGCAGGAGGCGGCACCGGTACCAGCTATACCTACGACTGGAGTTCGGGGGCTTCAGGAATAACCGGTTCGGGTTCAGGGTTCAGCGCTTCCACCCTGGCAGCAGGAATTTATACGGTTACGGTTGCTGATGTGAACGGATGTACAACTACTGCTTCTGTGACAATAGGAACCAGTGGAGGACCTTCTGTGACATTGAACCGGCAAGCCAATGTTTGTCCGGGAGATTCGGATGGGGTACTTTCGGTTTCAGTGGCAGGCGGATTGCCTGATTACACCTATAGTTGGAGTACCGGCATGAGTTCAAGTTCAGCAGCAGCAGAGGATTCTGTGCTTGCACTGAAAGCCGGTTCTTACACGCTGACCGTCACCGACGCCAACGGCTGTACAGGTACTTTGACAGAAACGGTTTCTAACCTTCCGGGCCTGGTACCGAGCATTTCCAGGGACACTGCAATTTTCAAAGGTTCACGGGTACAACTTGTAGCCGGAGGGGGATCGATGTATTTGTGGACACCTCCTGATTCTCTGAGCGGCTCAGGTATTGCCAATCCTGTTGCAGATCCGTCCCAAACCACTTACTATAAAGTAATTGTCAGCGATGCCAACGGTTGCAGCGGCCTGGACAGCGTACTGGTTACTGTTGTAGAATCTACTGACTGTGATTCTTTGAATGCTTTGAATGCCATTTTTGTTCCGAGCGCTTTTTCGCCCAATGCGGATGGGCAAAACGATGTTTTCTATGTTCGCATAGGCTATTTAAGCTGTTTAGCGAACATGAAGATTGAGGTATTTGACCGTTGGGGCGAGTTGGTTTTTTCAACAAGCAATCCGGATGTGGGCTGGGACGGAAAATTCAAAGGGCAACTGATGAATCAGGCTGTTTTTTTTTATTACCTGACTGCGGCATCGACATCCGGACAGACCATTGAGAGGAAAGGCAACATTACTTTGGTGAGGTAGAAATGAGTCAGGTATTCAATAAATTTATCGGGACCGTATTGCTCTTTTCTTTGATACCGGAAAATCAGGCAAGCAGTCAGATCATCAATACCTTCGCCGGTAATGGCACAGCCGGAAAAACCGGAGACGGCGGGCTTGCAATTTCTGCTGAGCTGTATAACCCCTGGGGAGTATGTGTCGACAAATCGGGTAATGCGTATATCTCGGATTACCTGAACAACAAAGTCAGGAAAGTGGATGCTGCCGGCATCATCACAACCTTTGCCGGAACCGGTATCGCTGGTTACCTGGGTGACGGAGGACCGGCTGCTGCTGCAGAATTAAATAAGCCAAGCGCCATAGCTGTGGATACTTCAGGCAATGTCTACGTTTCGGACCTTGGCAATAGTGTCGTCCGGAAAATTACGGTTGCAACAGGTATCATTTCGACCATTGCGGGAACGGGAGTTGCAGGTTACAACGGAGACAATATTGCTGCCACTGCGGCCAAAATAAACGATCCTCAGGGTTTATTCGTGGATGCCCAGGGCAATGTATTTATTGGGGATGCCAATAATTACCGGGTCAGAAAAGTAACCGCTTCAAGCGGACTGATATCTACTGTAGCCGGGAACGGATCGGGGGGATTCAGCGGAGATGGGGGCCCCGCAACGAACGCGACTTTTTTCTTTCCGGCGGCTGTTTATGTTGATGCAACCGGAAATATATTTATCTCAGATTATCTGAACGGCAGGGTTCGTGAGGTATATGCAGGTACCGGGAACGTAAACACTATTGCCGGTAATGGAAGCTACGGGGTTACAGGTGACGGAGGACTGGCAACCGCCGCGGGCATGACTTACGCTTCAGGCCTGTGGGTGGATGTAAATGAAAATGTTTTCATCGCGGATGTAGAAGGAAACCGGGTCAGAGAAGTAACGGCCTCCACCGGAATCATCAATACGATTGCCGGTACGGGCACTGCCGGTTATTCGGGAGACGGAGGCCCGGCAAAAAATGCAGAGCTGCAGAATCCACAGGGCATTTGTCTGGATCCCTGCGGCAACCTGTACATTGCAGACCTGACAAACAACAGGATCAGAACTGTCAGTTCGGTGACATCGGGTTTCTCCTGTTCGATCTCGCTGACCGGTCCGAATCCGGTTTGCATGGGCTCGGCGATTTCACTCGAGGCCACTTCAGGCGCAGAAAAATACAAATGGAGCACAGGAGATTCGTCAGAAACGGTAAGCGTAATTCCAATTGCTTCGACAACTTACACGGTGACGCTGACCAGTTCATTCGGTTGCACTGCTACGGCAACCCGGTTTATTCCTGTAGATTCATTGCCGCTGGTTAAAATAACGGCTTTGTCAGATCTGAAATGCCTGCCCGGCGCGAGAGGGTCTGCCACTGCTCTTGCCTCCGGAGGTTCAGGCAGCGGATATACGTATAGTTGGGACAATGGAGCAACCGGAAAAGCTGACACAAGTCTGGCTGCCGGAACCTATACAATGTTCGTCACAGACGGAAACGGATGCACGGGCTCAACAACTGCCCTTATCCGGCAATCTGTTTTTGGCGGTGTCAAGGTTAACAGCAACCAGACAATTACGCAGGGTCAGAAGGTTCAGCTTTCAGCGAGCGGTGGAACAAGCTACATATGGTCGCCGGTGGCGTCGCTGAATAATCCGGACAGTTCAGATCCTGTTGCCGATCCTTCCCGGACTACAATGTATACGGTACTGGTTACTGATTCGAATAATTGTACGGGTACGGACAGCGTTCGGATTACTGTTGAAATCCAAAACAATTGCGATTCAACAGCTCTTTTTGTTCCTTCGGCTTTTTCACCTAACGGAGACGGAGTAAACGATATTTTTTATGTACGCGGCACCACTTGTATTACAAAATTCAGGTTCAGTATCTTTGATCGCTGGGGAGAACAGGTTTTCTCCGCGGACAATCAGGAGTCTGGCTGGGATGGAACGTTCAGGGGGCAATTGATGAATGCCGCTGTTTTTGTTTATTACCTCAGTGTGGATTTTTCAAACGGGCAAGGGGTCAGCAGAAAAGGGACTGTTACGCTGTTGCACTAGTTACGCTGACAGAAAGGGAGGTCAAATTTTCAGTCCGATAATGGTCACATCATCAAGTTGTTCGAGTGAGCTTTTCCAGTTTTCAAATTCGGTATCCAATAGTTCCTTTTGTAACCCTAATGGCTTATCGCTTATCGCTAATAACTTATTTTCAAGTTGTTTGTATTTGTATTTTTTTCCATTGGGCCCTCCGAACTGGTCGGCAAAGCCGTCAGTAAGTAAATAGAATACGTGGTCAGTACTGAAAGGTAAGGAGTGGGAAGTAAAAGGAACCGGATTTTCGCTTTGACCTATGGGTTGTTTGTCGCCCCTGATTTCTGACAATTGGCCGTTATCAGTGTAATACAAATTATTATACGCCCCGCTCCAGCTTATTTTTTTAGTTGCTTTGTTTATGGAAAGCAGGGAGATATCCATACCGTCTTTGACCTGACTTGGGCTACCGGCAAAAGTTTCAAGAACGAGATCGCGGGTCTTGTCGAGAATCTGACCGGTGTCAAGGAGTTGAAATTCACTGACTGCCCTGTTCAAGGCATTGGAACATACCACTGATACCATGGCCCCCGGTACTCCATGCCCCGTGCTGTCGGCAGCTGCAATGAGCAGTGTGTCATTAATTTTTTTCATCCAGTAGAAATCTCCGGCCACAATGTCTTTGGGTTTGTACAAAACAAATGATTCTGGCAAATGAGTTGATACCAGGGAAAGAGGAGGCAGTATAGCCTCCTGTAATCGTTTGGCGTACGTTATGGAGTCGAGTATGTCACGGTTTTTTTCTTCAATAATCTGGTTTTGCCGTCGGGTTGTTTTGAGCGTTTGGAAAACAAGTAGGGCTATGGCCAGCAATGCGAGGGCAATACTGAGGAAAAAACCCATTGCCCATTGCTGCTTTTTGAGTTCTGCATGTGTCAGCAAGTCTTTCTTATCCTGTTCTGCCTTCAGCAGGGCTTCTTTGCTGTCGTAGTCGAATTTGAATTCTTTCTGAAGGATTTTTTTTTGCATTTCTTCGTTGTTTACGCTGTCCTTCATAGTTGCGTACAACAGTTGCATATCCAGTGCTTCTTTAAGATGGTTCTGTTTTAAATGGATTTCATAAAGAAGTTTTGCAGCGTCCATAATATCCACGGGGAAGCCCAGCTGTTGGGCCAGTTGCAGGGACTGTTTTGCATGTTCAAGGGATTTTGACAGATTTTCAGTGTTGAATTCGTTACGGGCTAAATAAATTAAGGAAATGCAAAGGCCTTGTTTGTCTCCAAGTTCGGTGAATGTTTTTACACTGTTCAGGTTGACTTTCATCGCATCGGTGTAATTGCCCTCTTTTGCCCAAAGCAAAGCCATGTTATTCATCAACTTTGCTGTTCTGCTCTTATCGCCCAGGTTGGTCTGAATCGTATACGCACTGCGGTAATAATAAAGTGCACTGTCGTTTGCCTCACGGGCATCGTAAGCCACACCAAGGTTGCCCAGCAAATTGGCCTGGCCCTGAAGATTTTTCTGCCGGATATACAGTTTCAGGCTTTTGCGGTAATAGTCTATGGCTTCGTTTGTATTGCCAATGCTCTTGTAGAGAGCGCCAAGGTTGTCGTAAGATTCGGCAAGCTCTGAAGGGTTGCCGGTTTTTAGTCTCAGGTTCAGGGCTTTTAAATAGTAATCAAGAGCTTTTTCTGAATTGCCTTTATAAAAGAGTACATATCCAATGTTGTTTAGCGCAGAGGCTTTTGTACTGAGGTAATCTGCAGTTCCTGTATCTGAAGATTGTCCGTTGGTTTTATCTAAAAGTTCCAGTGCAAGCCGGCAAAGCGGGATGACCGAATCAATGTTATCCTGGTAGATTTTTTCAGAAAGCGCTACAAGTGATTTGGCTTTTCCCAGACCGGATTGGGGAGTGCCAGCCTCTGCCTGGGGAAAAGATTGGGCGGAGTGCGCGAAGACAAAAAGGAAGGCGATGAAGTGTTTCATCTTCCTAGTGTTTCATGGGATAAAAATAGAAGGTGTAACCAAGGGAAAGGTAAAGGATTTGCCTGGTTATTGTGCCGCCCACCAAGTATTCAGTCCAAAAAAGGGGTGTGCTTGCTTCGTAGTAATATGGCAAGGTATAATCAATCGATTCGGTATAACGGGTATAGCTCAGGTCGGCAAAAAAATTTCTGTATTTCAGGTTAATTCCCAGGGTCTGAGGTAGCGTAACATTGAGTGATTCATACTCAATTGCTGCAGTTTGGCCATTGCTGGTAGCGGTACCTATTGCTATTTCTCCAATGTCAGCTGTTGTTATACCTATCCCGTAATAGAGGCCCAAAATAATCCCGTTATTAAGTACCCGGGAGTAATTGAATCCCAGTGTCATCGTGAAAACAGTGCTTTTTATGGCAGATGCATTCATATCAAGAGCAGTTGCCGAATAATAAGGAGTGGAATAGGGCGTTGGTGCATTCCAGCTTTGCTGTGATTCTTCGAGATTCATACGCATAAATCCTGTAAGGAGATCCTTTTCTCTGTGTTTCAGAATATTTGGCGAACCACCAGACAGCATTATGCCGTATCCGGAGTTTGGAATTTTGTTGCTGGATCCTCCGTTGGTTGTCACAGCCGTTACAACTTTATTCCCAGCGGTTATCGTACCAGTATAAGGAGCAATTGTTTGGGTTGCAATGTTTGGTAATTCACTGAATAGACCAACGGAAAGGGAAAAACTGTTGGAAATTTTATTCCCGGCATGGATGTAATTGAAAGCTCTCATTGCCTGCTCGGTTGGCAGAGGTGTCCGTTTAAAAAAAACTGCTGTGGACTGAGCTGTTTTCTTTGAGGGAACACTGAACCCCAATGAAAGAACCTGACTTCTAAGTTCAGGGACAAGGTTGAGCAGGTCGTTCATGTTGTTGATGCCGCCGATCAAACCAATATTCGTTTTTTCAAATGCTGCGGTGGCGATGCCGATTACGGTATTTCCCGGACCGAATACAGGGCCTCCGCTGTTTCCACTGTTGATGATGGCATCGGTTTTTATGAAACCGCACGCCGTGTTGATGTTGTAATCGAAGCCGCTGTTTTTTCCGAACATCAGGGTACTGGGGTCTTTTACCATTAAATCGAAGCTTCCGTTGAGCTGGGCAGGGAACCCATACAGGCAAAGGTCTTGACCCTGTTGGGTGGAATCTGAATTTCCGAAGGTAACGGGGTGAAATGTTTCGTTTACCGGATTACCTTTTAGGTCGGAGACAATTTTCAGGATGGCTCCGTCAAAATTGGAGGTGTCCATAGACACAACTTTGGCATAATATAACCGGTAAGTGCTTCCATTACTGTTTGTATAAACCTGAACAATTGCCGCAGTCCTTCCTGTGTAGTTTACCTTAATAAGCCCTGGCGTTTTTAAAATGGATGGGGTATAGGTATCGGTGTTGAATTCCTCTTTTTTTTCATCCTTGTTGTAAGTGGTGTACCTGCAATAGCCTCTGCAGTAGTCAATGACGTGTCTGTTGGTAAAAATGTAGCCATCCCGGCTTACAAAAAAGCCGGAGCCTCTTCCCAGGTATGCCAGTTCGGGACTGGATTTCGCAGCAATTGAGTCGTAAAGGAGAATTTTTACGATGCTGTTATAGTAGTTTTTCGAAATAGAAACGGGGTCAAGTGCCGGTTCTGATTTTTGTCCAATTATAAAAGACGGGATTACTAAAAACAAAAAGGTCAGAACACGAAAAGACGATTGAAATCTCTTTTTCACTGATTTCGTTTACTTCTGGGTGGCGCCTGTTGTTTTCTTGGTTGTTTTTTTTGCGTTTTTATCGGAAGGTTGGGCCTGATCGCTGACAGCAATCTTGTTTGTTGTTCCGTTTCCTTTTTTACTTCCCTCTTTTTTAACGGGCACTGCAGGCTTGTCTTTCTTTACCTGATTGGTTTGCTGAACAGGTGCTTGCGGTGCAGGCGTCGTCTGCCGGGCAAAACTGTAGAGGCTGACCCAACTAAAAAAGGCTAATAAGGCCGTTTTATAAATTGTTTTCATCTGTTTACACTCAGTTTAATATGTAAATATAAGCTTTTATAGGAATTTCGAATTTTAATATAACTTTGGCATGAAATTGGATTTATACTTCAAAACTAACTAAAACCAAAAATTCCATGAAAAAGATTGCATTACTTTTGGCCGTTTTTTCGGTCTCTTTGTTTTCAACTGCAGTGGCTCAGAGGGAGCATCCTGCTTATTTGCATGCATTGTCTGACCTTCGCGCAGCACGCTGGATGATCGACCACCGCGCCGGCGACTGGAAAGCCACCGAAGAGGAAAACGCAGCTGTAAGGAAAATTGACGAAGCTATTAATGAAATTAAGCAAGCTTCGATTGATGACCACAAAGACATCAATGATCATCCCAAGGCTCAGGAAATCAATGAGCACAGAGGTCGTTTGGAAAAGGCCAAGGAATACCTGAGAAAAGCCCGTAAGGACATTGATGAAGAAGAAGACAATGGTTTTGCAAAAGGACTTAAAAAAAGAGCGGCCGATCATATCGATGAAGCCATTCGCATGGTTGAAAAGGCAAAAGTCAGCTAAACCGGAAATTAAGTTTCAGAAGGATTCAGGAAAACGCTCATTCGTTTTCCTGAATTTTTTTTGATCAGTCGTTGCCAGATTTAAAATCATAGAGAGAGGCCCTGGTCCTTTCGTATATTCTCAAGGTATTCAGCATTTCATCCAGTTCTTTGTGCGGCTGTTTTTCATTTTCGTAAGGGATGTTTTTGTGAAAAACTTCGGGGTTGTAATTGAGCTGATCGTCTTTTTCAGGCAGGATGCCGATGTAGCTCAGTTTCCATATTTTTTTGTCTTTGGGCCTGGATTTAAATACGTACACAAATCCTTTATTTTTTCTGTCGGAAGCGGGAATTTTTTCTAACAGAACGACGGTATCCTTTTTGAACTCTTCATCGGAATTGAACAGCATGGACAACACCATTTCTTTTTGCCCGTACTTCCTGCGATCGAATTTGTCGGTCTTTTTTTCCTCTTCCAGAGCTCTGTAAAACCAGTATCTCGAACTTACATCGGATTCAAGTTCTGAAAGCACTGTGTCGCTTACGTCAATTTTATTGCCTAAAAGCTCAGCCGCAACAAAGGATCTGAGTAAAAGTGATTTGGAACGCAACAGTTTGTCGGTAAATTTTTTAATGTCGGGATCGTTTTTTTCGAACGGAGCAAGCAGAGCTGCGAACATATAAATCCGCAGCTGTTCATCTTCCAGAATACCGATCGGGTTGCTGCTGTATTTGTTTATTTTCGAATTTGATCCTGAATAGTCAGAGCTGTAACTGTTATGTTCAGCCGGAGCCGAATTGAGTTTAAGTTCATAACGGGCATCGCCCAGAATTTCTTTTTTCTGTCTGGAGTAGGTTCCGGACTGAACATACCCCTTTTTATAACAAGAGTAAAGCAATTTGTAGATGGGATCCCTTAATTCGGTGTATTTGCAATAGCTGAGCAATTCGGGAAACAACTGCCGGGCCGTTTCGAGGCTGTCGTAAAAGGGAGAAAAAATCGAATACATATCAGAGCTGTTTTTTGTTATGGGTAATTCAGAGCGCATGAGCCGGAGCATGCATTTTACCGAGTAGGAAGTTTTCTGGCGGGCCAGAGCGTTCAGAATAGCAATCTGTACCGAAAGGGAATCGCTGTATACATCGTACAGTTTTTCGAGATAGGGTGTAATTTCTTTGTTTTTCAGGGTGCCCAGGGATTTAATCAGTTCAACTTTATTTTTTAAACTCAGGTTGCTGAATTCGGGACGGCTGATGGTATTCATCAGAAGCCCCGCATGGGAATCGTCAAGGTTCCTTCTCACGTATGCAATAACGCTTTCGGCATGTTTGCGCTCAGTGGAATCCGCAGAATAAATCGTATTGAAAAAGTAGGGTTTTAACTTGTCAGAAAAAATGTCTATTCCAATGCAGGTGTCTTTGGGTGTGAAACTTTTAAAAAAAGTAGTAATGAAAGTTCCCGGCTGATCAAGGGTATCGATCTCAGCCTTCAGGGTATACAAGCTGCCGCATTTCTGAATCATTTTTATGAGGTATCCCATTGCGCTGCCCGAATCGGTCAGCAGGTAGTCCAATTGATGCAGCTGTCCCGAATTTGTTTTTTTTACCCGGCTGACTTTCATGTGATACTCCTCGCTCATGTCATTCATCTGAGACTTCCAGAAGGAGTCGACATTGTTGAAGTGGTAATACATACTGAATTTACGGTACACCACTGCAATCTTTTCACCTGTTTCAGTCGAGGAGTAGACGCGGTTTTTTTTAACCGGAAGGTATTCCTTTTCGGCCTCCTTTAATTTTTTATCCTTTAGCCCTTCTGAGCTATAGGAGGATGAATAGTCGCTGCCGGGACGTGTAAGCACATTGTAGGGAAGGTCATTGAGCTGCGTCTGAACGCTGAACTCCAGAACCGTATCGGTATAGGCCACAAAGGGTTTGCTGTAGGTTTTTTCGGTCAGCTTGAATGAATTCAGCCAGGTATCGGCCCACGTTGAATCCTGTGTTTTAATTGACAGCATATAGTAGTTGTTCGCCTTTAAGGCGAATTTTGAATAAAATGTCTGATTGCTGTCGTTTTTGTACACGACGTTAAGTACGATATGATTGTCTTGTACCGAGAAGGTTCGTTTGCCGAGGCTGTATTTTATTTTCCGCGCAAAGGTTTCTGCCAGAAAATTGAGTTCGAAGCTGTCTTCTTCAATGTATTCCATATCGTAAAGATCAGCCGCAATGAAAAGAAAATAGGAGTTGTTTTTTTCGTTTTTACTGGTGATGATTTCCTGCTGAATACTTGAAGGGTCGTAGCTGTGATAAATCAAGGAGGAGGAGGGAATAAGCAATTGGTACCCCTTGCCAGGTGGGGAATAGCCTCGGGGTTTATCATCCGCCTCCGGTCTGAAACTTATGGAGTTAAAAAAGATTTCGGCTTCTTTCCCCTTTGAAACATAGTCACCGGTGCCGTTCATTTTGAAAATGAAAATTTCTTCGGGACTGAAAAACACCTGGTACTGCTGAACATCGCCTCTTCGTGTTTTGTTTACAATGTCGAAGCCCGGATATCCGTTTTTGCTTTTTATGCTTTTTCGGGACAGTACTTTTCCCGGAATATTTTCAAACAAAACACTGTCCATTCGCGCCGCGATGGTGGCCCCGGATTCATTTTTCAGGCCCCCGAAATAATTCAGGCGTTGTATATAATAGTAAGAGCCGTTCCACATATCGTTAAACAGGTAGCTTTTGGCGGAGCCGGTAATCGGTAATTCATACATAGTGCCAGGGATCCTTACCGAGAAGGCTGAATCAGCAGCGCAAAAGGACCTGAACTCCACGGGACAACGAATCTCTTCGAGCTCAGTACGCATTTTACTATTCAACCGGTCGGTAAAATTTACCGGTCTGAGCTTGTATCCTTTACTGCGTAGCAATTCGATCACGCCATCCTTCCCGGGCAAATGGGCGGCACCGATTCCTGTAAACAGGCTGCCCTTCTTCATTACGGAATCCATACGATCAGCCATGATGATATTGCGCTGGTTGATCATATAGGTTCGGAAGCATTTCCGAGCCTGTGTCAATGTGTAC
>Ga0206879_1071_pt1 | contig 23516 bp, 23 predicted proteins | sample Alteio_BWOrgCont_5_FD_152897 | JGI IMG/M metagenome (GOLD analysis project Ga0206879, IMG submission 152897) | Enriched cells from forest soil in Barre Woods Harvard Forest LTER site, Petersham, Massachusetts, United States -... | ecosystem: Environmental > Terrestrial > Soil > Temperate forest > O... | reverse complement strand
AGATGTAAATGCGGATGTTCTTGAGGTCTGCTAACGCTGCACTGGTCCACTCGACGCGCATTATCCGAGAAATTCTTTTTCAATTTCTTCTTGAGAGACTACATTCCCAGCTTCCGCGTCTTTCAATCCTTCGGAAATCTTTGCTCGCACATAGATCTGATACATGATCTCGTCCCAAGTCGCAGTGTCGGGCATCGTCTTTAAGGTCTGAAGTGCTTCATCTTTGGCTGCCATAGTCGGATTATAAGCCTTGGGCGCCTTGCGAAAAAGTGCTCCGGGCACCCACCCGCCACTTCCATTCCCGCACCCACATTGATACGCTAGCTCCCTCACATGCTGCGCGACCTCAAGCTTCTGGGCAAGGCGATCTTGCGCTCCTTTGAGCATGGCGTCTTCATGCAGTCCAAGGGCGCGGCTTACTCTTCCATCCTTACTTTTTTCCCCGCGCTGATCGTGGCGGCATGGGTCATGGCGGCCACCAATTCCACTGACCAGTTCATCCACCAGATCGAATACGCGCTGGGCGCGGTGTTGCCGCCCGAATCGCGCAACACTGCGCTGGCATATTTTCAGGGCCACCAGCAGCTCTCACTGAAGGAACTCTCTTCGGCTATCACGGTGACGGTGCTGGCTGCTTCCGGCGTGATGACCTCATGGATGAACGGATTTCGCCGCGCCTACGATATCGCCGAGAACGAATGGGGTTTCTGGGAAGAGCGTGGCATCGCTCTATTGCTCGTCATCTTCGGGCTTGCGCCCATGGTCTTCGCGCTCGGCGTCGTCGCATTCGGTGACCTCATCGAGCGCTGGCTCCTGATGCAACTCGACCGCGATATTGGTTTGTACGTGCTCTTGCTGTGGAAGCTGGGCCGCTGGCTCATCTCCGCCACCACCAGCGTGACCGTTATCATGCTCATCTATCATTGGGGAATGCCGCGGGTGCAGTCTTGGATGCGCGTACTCCCCGGGGCCGTACTGGCCACAGTGCTCTGGTTCCCGGTCACGTTGATATTCGGCTGGTACGTGACCCACTATGCCAACTACAACCGCATCTACGGCTCACTAGGCGCTGGCATCGCGCTGCTGGTGTGGCTGTATATCATCTCCATCATCATCCTGATCGGGGCGGAATATAACGCTATGACCTGCCCGCGCGGCGCGGAACCGCCCGCGCCTGATGTGCAGATCGGTGACCGGCGGAAGGCAGAGCGGCGCCAAAAGCAGTGATGGGGACTCCGCCCGGCGGCCAGCCAGATGGCGGAAAAAAGCGATACACTGAAGGGTTGAATTGTCTTTATTCCCACTGGCAGGAGCCCGGCCTAATACCCCATGAACCAGTTTGAGACGCAGTCCATGCACGTGAGTGCGCCCAACGCGCGCAAGGCCAAGATCGTATGCACGGTAGGCCCGGCCAGCAACACTGAGGCGGTATTGCGCGACCTGATGCGTTTCGGCATGGACGTTGCCCGCCTGAACTTCTCCCATGGCACCTATGAAGACCACGCGCGCAACATCGAGCGCTTGCGCCGTGTGGCGAAAAAAGAAGGACGCACCATCTGTATCCTGCAAGACCTACAGGGCCCCAAGATCCGCACCGGACGCCTGAAGAACCGGATGCCTGTGGCCATCAAAGCCGGCTCCAAACTCACTATTACGCCGAATGACCAACCGGGAAATGCGCAGGTCATCTCTACAACATTTCAGACGCTGGCGCGTGAGGTCGAACCGGGTTCTCGCATCCTGCTCTCTGACGGTCTGATCGAGTTGCGCGTAGAAAAAGTGCACGGCAATGACGTGCAATGTGAGGTCATCAACGGCGGACTGCTGGGCGAACACAAGGGCATCAACCTGCCCGGCACAGTCGTGACCGTTCCTTCTCTCACTGAAAAAGACGAAAAAGACCTTGAGTTCGGCATCAAGCATGGCATTGACATCGTTGCCGTCTCATTCGTCCGCACTGCTGACGACGTTCGCTACGTCAAGCGCCGTGTGCTGGACCTCAACTCAGAAGCCTGGGTTATCGCCAAACTGGAAAAGCCGCAGGCCATCGAACACCTGGAAGACATCCTCGAAGTGGCGGACGGTGTCATGGTCGCGCGTGGCGACTTGGGCGTAGAGATGCCGCCGGAAAAGGTGCCTATCATCCAGAAGCACATCATCCACCGCGCGGCGGAGTGGCGCAAGCCGGTGATCACGGCCACGCAGATGCTGGAGTCGATGATCGAGAATCCGCGCCCGACGCGCGCCGAAGCCAGTGACGTGGCCAATGCAGTTTTTGATGGCACGGATGCGCTGATGCTTTCGGCCGAGACAGCCAGCGGCAAGTATCCACGGGAAGCGGTGGCGATGATGGCAAAGATCATCATCGAGACGGAAAGCCACATGGATCTGAACGCACCCCATCGCCGGCGTGACAATCACAGACTGTCGATCTCTGAGACTATCTGCGAGTCCATTGCGCACGCCGCGCAAGACCTCGACATGCGCGCTATCGCTGTTTATACCGAGACCGGCACAACCGCGCGGTTGATCTCAAAGTATCGCCCTAACGCTGACATTTATTCGCTTACCTATGTTCCGGCGGTCGCCAACCGGGTGAACCTGCTGTGGGGAGTACGTTCCATCCAGTCCAAGCACACGCCGCAAGTAGAGGACATGGTGATCGGCGCCGAACGTGAACTATTGAAGCGCAGTGTGGTGCAAGACCAGGATGTGATCGGCATTGTAGCGGGAACCAAGACGACCTCCGGTTCCACCAACTTCATGCGGCTGCACATGATCGGCACGTACACGGCCGAAGAAGTTCGCAAGGCGGAAGAGAAGATCGTGCGCCAATCGAAGAGAGCCGTGACCGCGAAGAGAAAGAAGTTCACGAGGGCGCTGCTGAAGCGGCGCGTGCACTAGACGGATTTTTAATTGCCATAATTTTTAATTGCCAAAATTTCAGAATCAAACGATTTCAATTACAAATTACAAATCGCGCCGATTACCAATCGCTCTAATTCACCCATTTCCCGCCGCCATCCCCGTTGCCTTTACGGTCGTCGGGATCGCGGTAGTTTCCATGCTCGTCAAAATATTCCTTGCGGTCCACCTTGCCCATGTAGACCTCAAATTTCTTCTGCGCCTGCTTCCGCTTGTAGCGGTGATACCAATTGCGAATGCCGTAGTAGCGTTCTGATGCCAGATATGGAATACCGCCGCGCGGCATGAACTTGAGGTAAGCAAAGCCCACCAGCGCGCCGCCCATGTGCGCAACTTGTCCCATCAGTACGGCAATGGCGATCCAGATGAGAGCGAACCATTTTGCTTTGATGGGAAAAATGCCCAGGACAAAGATCCGCATCTCGGCATAGATGATCCCGAAGGCGACGATCAGCCCATAGATCCCGCCTGACGCGCCAATGGTCGGAATATCCGGCCGAAGACCTAGCAGACCTGAATAGGAGACAGCGATAGTGGCTAGCGCAGCGCCCACTACGCACAGGAAGTAGAACTCCATGAACTTGCGGTATCCCCAACTCTGTTCCAGCGTAGCGCCGAAGAGCCAGAGCGAGAGCATGTTGAACAGGATATGCATCACGCCGCCATGCATGAAAGAGTAGGTGATCAACTGCCAGATGTGAGGAACGGGAAAATCTGGGTATCCGTGCAGTACGGCTAAGGGAACCAACGAGACGGTCTCGTCAATGCGCAACCAAAAGTTGGGCGCCACACGCGCAAGCAGCATTCCGGCCAAGAACACCGCCACGCAGATGTAGACCAGCTGCTTCACGGCACGCGTGAAGGGCGGAAATCCGAAAGATGAGAGGGTTGACGGCATTCAGTAGCTACTCCGGCGTTCTTGTTGGCTGCGCGGGCCGCGTCTCCGGCAGGGGGACTACGGGCAGGCTGGCATGACCTTTGCTGTCCACCGCACGCACCGCGAAGAAGACATTGTCTTTTGAGATGTCGAGATGGGCTTTCAATTCCGTTCCTACGCTTTGCAAGTGTTGCCAGCGGGAAGAATCCGTATCCCGCCATAGCACTTGGTACTGAGCCACATCCCCGTCCGACGATGCCGACCACATCAGATCAGTGCCATTTTCCAATTTCAAGGTCTCGATCTTCACATTGGCCGGTTCGGCCGGAGCTGAAGCCAACGACGCCAGCGTAGCTGCGTTGATGCGCGCCACGTTGGCCACGTAATCGAAGTCAACGTACTTCGGCCAGTCACCATATTCGATGCCATTTTCCGTGCGCGGAGTCTGGTGCTGATGGTTGAAATCCTCGCGATACTCCGTGAAGCGCACCGCCGTGTATCCGGCTTCGTTAAATGATGTGTGATCGCCGCCGCGCAAGTAGCGGTCTTGCCGATAGATCATCTGCGGCGAGAACGAGCCCAAGCTCGCCGAATATATCTGGCCAGTCTGCAAGACGTAACGCGCCAACTGCCGCGACGCGGAATCGTCTTCTAGTCCAAGCGAGCGGATTTGGCGGACTTTTGTCGCATCCGCGGTGCCCGGCGTTGCGGGTGTACCAGCGCTTGCCGGAGTGCCCGGCGTAAGCACTGTCGTCGGTATTCCCTCAGAGAAGACGCGAACAATGTCTGGATTCTGCTGCGGGTCTTTGTTCCCGCCCACAATGTCATTGTTCAACATGGCGTCAATATTCCAGTCTTCCTTCTTTGCCATGTCAGCAAAATGCTTTGAGCCGTAAAGGCCCTGCTCTTCGCCCGGCACGGTCAAGAAGATGACCGTCGCGGGGAATTTGTGCTTGCTCATCACGCGCGCGCATTCCAGGCTTACGGCGGTGCCGCTGGCATCGTCATTGGCGCCGGGCGCGGGGTCAGTTGTGTTGAAGTTGTCAGTGTTGCGCGAATCGTAATGCCCGCTCACCACGTAGATACGTTTGGCGCTTTCAGGATCAGTGCCTTTCAACACCGCATAAACATTGATTAAACGGGTGGGGTCTTTTACGCGCCGCGAAGGCGGCTGCATGAAATCGTCAGTCTTCACTTCGAGGCATCCGCCGCAATCTTTGGAATAGCGTTCGAACTCGCTCTTGATCCATTCGCGGGCCGCGCCAATGCCTTTACCGGCAGCAATGGACGCGTCATCTTGCGCCGAGAGCGTACTGCGGTTACCAAAGCTCACCAGCTTTTCGATGGTCGCCTTGATATGGTCAGCGGAAACATCTTTGAGCATGGACGCGATCTCAGGGTCAGCCGCGCCGAATTCGCTTTGCACGCCCTTGCTGCGATCGGGCCGTGACGCGCGTTTCTGTGACATCACATTGCTCTGCGCGCTTGCCGGTGCAACGCATAGCGACACCAGTGTGAATATGGCGAAAACGACTGCGCGTCTTGAAAAGGTCAGCATGAATCCTCTTTCCTTACAGGCAGGATGTACCGGGCCGGCCACTGCGCACTTGACGTGCGGCCATGCGCCACTTAAATATAGACAAGGGTATCACTCCCCAATCCGGTGCGGTAATCCCGGGCCCGGAGTTTTTCGCGGAAAGTTTAGGAGGAAGGCAAATGGTTTTGTGTCCGGAGTGTGACAATGATCTGGATCTGGATGAGGATGAATTGGAAGAAGGCGATGCTATCTCATGCTCCGAATGCGGCTCGGATTTTGAGGTCGTGACGACTGATCCCCTTGATCTACGTCCTGTGGGTGAAGCCGAGGAAGATGACGAGGACGAAGATGAGGAAGACGAGGACGATGAAGACGAATAGGACCCTCGCGAAGCTGATCGCGGCCGCTGCTTTCCTGGCGCTGTCACTGCCGCTGTTCGCCGGCGACAAGAAGCTTGGCCCGCGTGATCCCTATGCGCTGGTCTTCGGCACCATATATGGGCCAGACAATCATCCGGTGCAGGGTGTGAAGATCAAGATGCGCCGCGAAGGTGATAAGAAGGCCATTGAACTGGTGTCAGATTCACACGGCGAATTTGCCCATCGCTTCCCCGCGGGAAAGGCAGACTATCTGGTCTGGGCCGACCTCAAAGACAAACAAGCTTCTGAAAAGACACAAGTTAAAGTTCATGTAGAGAATGATGAGCGGCAGGATCTGACCCTGCATCTTGCAAAGTAGCAGGCAGGGTAGCGGAAGAAAAAGCGGCTGGCAGAAACTCACGTTGCATCTAAAGGAAGTAAGCACTCATAAATAATTGTCGCTGACATTGGCTTGTTCGCTTTGTCAGGGACTGAGGTGAACGTGAAACGCCTGAACAGACTCTCCTTTCTTATCGCCGCGATGTTTCTCACCGCCGCTATTCCAGCCAGCTACGCGCAGGCTTTCCAGGTAGTAGCCGGAGGAAAGAAAGATGAACTGCGCACGCTCAATGGCAATGTCCGCAACAAGGGGGAGCAGATCCTGCCCGGCTCAATCGTCTATCTGAAGAATACCAAGACTCTCACCGTGAAGAGCTACATTGCGGACGACAAAGGCGAGTTCCACTTCCACGCTCTGTCACCCAACGTGGATTACGAAGTCTACGCGGAGTTTCAGGGCACGCGGAGCCCGACCAAAACACTGAGTTCGTTTGACAGCCGCGCAGTTGTGAATATGGACCTGCGCATCGACGTGGCAGCGAAGTAGTCCAACTGGTTCCTCAAGAAAAAAGGCCGCCGATCTGGCGGTCTTTGTTGATTCTGATATTCGGTACTACTTATCTTCGCTGCCTGATTTCCACTTGATCATCTCGCCCAGGGTGGTGGTTGAAGAAGATGAACTCGAAGAGGATGAAGAAGAAGCTCCAGAACCCTTCTCAGCCTTGGGCTTCTTGTAGCTTTCCACCTCGGCGCGGCTGGCTTCTTCGCCCACTGCGCGGATGCTCAGGCCAATCTTCTTTTCTTCCGGCGTCATCTTCACGATCTTGAACTCGTGTTCAAAGCCGGGTTCGAGTTTCATGGGCTTGCCGGCCTCGTCAACGGCTTCAGAATTGTGGCACAGGCCTTCAATGCCCTCTGATATCTCAACGAACGCGCCGAAGGCTGCTGTGCGCAGCACCTTGCCGTGTACCACGTCACCAATGCGATGTGTAGCGAAGAACGTCTCCCAGACATCGGGCTGAAGCTGCTTGATGCCCAGCGACAGGCGGCGGTTCTCCGGCTCAATGGCCAGCACCTGAGCGGTGATCTTGTCACCCTTCTTCATCACTTCAGAAGGATGCTTGATGCGCTTGGTCCAGCTCATATTGCTCACATGGATCAGGCCGTCAATGCCGTCTTCGATCTCAATGAATGCGCCGAAGTCTGTGAGATTGCGCACACGGCCTTCGACCTTAGCGCCAACAGGATACTTATTGTGCAGCGTCTCCCAGGGATTAGTCTCAAGCTGTTTCAGGCCGAGTGAGATGCGGCGCTCTGTGGGATTCACGTTAAGCACTACCGCTTCCACCTCAGAACCCGTCTGCACCAGTTTTGAAGGATGCTTGGTGCGCTTTGACCAGCTCATCTCGCTGACATGGACAAGGCCTTCGATGCCCTGTTCCAGTTCGATGAACGCGCCGTAGTCGGTCACGGAAAGTACGCGGCCTTTCACGTGGGCTCCCACGGGATAGCGCTCCGCAGCGTCCACCCAAGGATCAGGTGAGAGCTGCTTAAAGCCGAGCGACACGCGCTGCTTTTCTTTGTCAAACTTCAAGACCTTTACGTGGATCTCATCGCCTACATGCACCAGGTCGCGCGGATGTGTCAGGCGTCCCCAGCTCATGTCAGTGATGTGCAGCAGGCCGTCGAGTCCGCCCAGGTCAACGAACGCGCCGTACTCGGTCAGGTTCTTCACCGTGCCGGTCAGCACCGCGCCTTCTTCCAGGTGCTTGAGCGTCTCTTCTTTCTTGACGGAATTCTCCGCGTCCATGATCTCTTTGCGGCTGACGACTACATTACCGCGCTTCTTGTTGAGCTTCACGATGCGGACTTCAATGTCCTGACCCTTGTACGCGTCAAGGTTGCGCACGGGCTTGGAATCCACCTGCGAACCGGGCAGGAACGCCTTCACGCCGTGGATCTCAACGTTGAGGCCGCCCTTCACGCGCTCAGTCACATGTCCAGTGATGTTGCTCTTCTCGTTGTAGGCCTTCTCGATGTCGTCCCAGACTTTGAGTTTCGAAGCCTTCTCATGTGAGAGCAGGATGTAGCCCTCTTCGCGCTCTCCTCGGTCGAGCATCACGTCGATGGGGTCGCCCGGAGCGAACTTCACCTTGCCGTCGCGATCAGTGGCCTGGGCGATGGGCACCATGCCATCGGTCTTGTTCCCGATGTCCACCACTACGTGCGTGGGCGTGATGTTGATCACGGTGCCTTTGATCACATTGTGATCGTCGGCGGGCTGGGCCGCGGCTTCTGCTATCTGTTCGGCTTCAAAATTTTCTAGGACGGAGGCGAAATCTTCTGACATGTTCGGTTCGTTTTCTTTCCGCGCGGCGCCAGTGCCTTTCGGCTCAGGATTCCGCTCACGGTCTGTGGGATTTTGGTGCAAGGCGCCAGAGGGTTTCGCTTCAACAGAGTCTTCCGTCGCGGCAGTGGTTTGCCCGCCGTGCTGTTCCGGCGCCTGCTCTTGATTGGATTCTTGCTCGAGGTTGCGGGCTGTGCTGTCTTCTAACAACGTTAAGTTTCCTTTGCCCGTCAGGCCTTAGTGGTCGCTTCCTGGCTGCACTCGGTGAACACGCCAAGTGTGCGCTTGGGGCGCATGGCGGCGTTACAGAGTGGCCCGAAAGACGTACTGCAGGACTAACGGAGTGGTGGCTGCGGTCTTGAGGTTTGTCGCCTGAGTGCTGCGGAGCAGGGCAGGGGAGAACCGGAAAACAGCGGCCGGAATCCGGTTGGCAAAGCGATTTACCGGACTCATTGACTATACCAACCACGCGGAAATGGTGTCAAACGAGCCCCTTCCGCAAACCCTGGTGGGGACGGGGGCTCCTGCCATCAGATCACACCTCGTTACCAGCGCAACTTTAACCCCAGCTGTACCTGCCGCGATGTCGTCGCGGTGCTGGTGATGGCTCCCGCAGTCGGCGACACTCCTGACGGCGTGAACACCACTTCGTTCGGCTGATTGAAGTTTGCCTTGTCGAGCAGATTGAATATCTCCGCGCGGACTTGCATGTTCAGCCGCTCGTGGATCGGCGTCTCCTTACTGATAGAGAAATCCCATGTCGCCAGCCCCGGACCGGTCAGCGTGTTCCTGCCTAGATTCCCGTAAAAACCGCCGTTCGCCGCTGTGTTCGCCGGAGCAAGGAACGCATTCGGGTCGAACCATTTGTTCGGGTCACCCAGAATGATGGGCCGGTGAACGCCGGGTTCACGAACGGACGAAGGCGAATGTCCAAGGAAGAGGGCGCCCGCTGCAGCGGACGCCCTTCAAGAAAGGTTAAGTCAGGCTGCTAACCACTGACTACTGAACTAACGCACCGCTTGCAGTGAAAGGTCTTGATCGAGTTTGAAGTTCAACACTGTTTCGACAGGAACATTCACATTCTTGCCCTTGGTGAGAATGACGCCGCCTGCGCCGGCTCCCGCGCCGACCGCTGCGCCGATGGCTGCACCTTTGCCGCCGCCAGCTACTGCGCCGATGATGGCGCCGAGCACTGCGCCGCCGCCAACGTATGTGCCCGTCTTCTTGTTAGCGCCGATGCCGGAACCAGCGCTGGTCACGTCCTGGGTGCTCACGATATAGCGCTCGCCATTCACGGTCACAGAATCAAGATCAAGCACCAGGTTCTGGTTGTTGTTAGCGTTGTTATTGGTGTTGGGATTGTTGTTGTACGAATCGTTTGCGTCATGCAAGATCAATTCCGCTTGTGTGCCGCGCGGGATGATCACAGTGCCTGACGAATCGGTCACGTCTGAAGCGACATCTGCCGCATAACGTTGCCCGACGTAAGCGTTGCGCGAATCAATTGCCTCATCGGCGCGGATGGAAACCTGCGTACCGGCAGGAATAGTCGTAGTGCGGCCCGAGTATGAACGGCGCGATCCCGTTCCGTAGGTCTGGAAGTCTGCGCTGCACCCGTTGCTGACCCAGATTCCGCCATTGTCATACCCCCAGTTCGAACCCTGTCGGCACACGTTGTTGCTGTACTCGCGGGCCATGCGGACTCCGCCGCGCGCATCCACCGGGCAGTATTGGCGATCGGCGTTGTAACCGTTGGAATCGCAGCGCACGGTCTGCCCGTTCACATCGCCCGTCGCATATTGGCCGTTATCATGGTGCCGCCCATAGCCACCATTGTGGTCGCCATTTCCGTTGTTGTAACCGGTGTTGGCCGGATTCACGGCAAACACTCCTCCACAGCCGCTGCTGACCCAAATACCTTCATCGTCATAGCCCCAGGTCTGGTTCTGGGTGCAGGCGGCGCTAGAGGTCTGCTGTTGCAGCGTTACGGTCGCGTTCTCAGTGTCTGCCGCGCAATACTTGCGGGTGCTGCTGTTCCGCCGAGTAGTGCAGGTCACAGTTTGGGAATTGTTGTATTGGCCTTGGTTGTTGGCCCCATTGTTGTAGGTGCCTTGCGCGGCGCAAAACTCAGGCAACGCGCAAATGACGAGGGCGGCAAGGGCAGTAAAGATCGCACGACGGAATCTCATGGTCGAATAAACTCCTTCTGTCTTTTAACTTGGAACGAATGTGTTGGTCAGTGGCCTGAGTAGTTGGATGCAAAAAATGGCCGGAGAAGGGCCTGAAAATCACTTGCTGAAGCGGCGGATGCTCCAAGCGATAGGCAGACCTACCAGAAAGGTGTGTCCGAAGGGGCCCGTGATGTATGTGGCAGTGTCGAAATGCGGCCACCCTACTTTGGAGAGCGGCATCACCACGAAATACATGAACAGAAAGATGCATTCTCCGAAGAGCAGTCCGCAGATCACCCAGCGGTCGATCAGCAAGCGCATCTTCCGGCTGGCCAGGTAGTACACGGCAGCAGCGGTGGTGGCGATCAGGAAGTGGACGAAGAGACCAATACACGCTGACGTCCAGCCCATCTCCCGCGCATGCGGCCCGAAAAAGCCGCGCGAGATTCCTTGCAGTATGCGAAACGGTGTCGCCGTTGGGTAGTAGTGGCCGAAGACGATAAACGCCTGAGTGATGTCACCGAGCCCGGCCAGCAGCCCGCCTATCAAGATCGCCGCGGTTGCATTCGGTTTATCTTGAGCCGCCATCTTGAGGTTCGACTGATTCTACGCGATAAAAGTGAGTGCATATGAGAGCAGCCAAGGCGTACAAAGATGCTGACTGCGAGGCTTCCCACATGTAAGCTATTCCGCATTGTTGGTGGTTCGTAAGGTGCGGGTGGACAGCCATGTCCGCCCGTATTTTTTTCCAGGAATTGCCAATATGTTCTGCAGTGTTTCGCCGAATAAGAGGTTAGAATCGCGCGCAATGGCGTCTACGGGAACAAAAATATATAGGATTTTTCGCTGGGTAGTTGTCATAGCGCTCATCGCAGTGATCGCGATGATGTTAAAGCGCCCCGCGCCGGCCCCGCTGGCGGCCGCAACCGTCACAGAGAAGTCCACTGAGTTCAATGCCAAACTGGAAGGTTTGACGGCAGCCAAGGAACATGGCACCGAAGGCGAAGCCAGCTTCACCTCAGAAGAAGTGAACTCATTCATCGCAGACTCGACAGTGCGCGCGGCGCGCGAAGCTGCAGACCCGAACCCGCACCCGACCGTGGGCTACACCGTGCCGGGTTCCCCGCTTGAGGGGCCGCCACTTTCTGACGATGAGATACAAGCCGCGCTCGATAAGACGCAGATCGCTTTCGAAGGCGATGAAGTGGTGGCGCAGACCGTAGTGCAACGTTATGGACGGGATATCTACGTGACCGTTCGCGGCAGATTAGGCGCCAGGGACGGATACCTTGCATTCACTCCGACCGGCTTCAAGATCGGCGCGCTGTCGGTGCCGGTCAGCCTGGTGAATGACCGGTTGCAGGAAAAGTTGGCCGAACCAGAGAACCACGAGAAGATGAAGTTGCCGACGTTCATCGCCGACCTGCGGGTGGAAAATGGCGAGCTGAAGATCAAAGAAAAATAACGCTCAAGATAGAATTATTGCAATGGACTACCTCTGGACCCCATGGCGATACGCCTACATCACCGGCGCGGACCAGCCGGCCGCGGAACAGGAATGCCTATTCTGCGCCCGCGAGAAAGCAAAAGATGACAAGGCCGCACTGATCGTCTATCGCGGCAAGCAGTGTTACATCATCCTGAATGCTTATCCATACACAAGCGGTCACGTGATGATCGTGCCTCACGCCCATGTTTCAGAGCTGGGCAAGTTGAGCGCCGATGCTGCGGCAGAGCTCATGCATCTTTCGCAACGCATGGAAGGCGTCCTGCGGGAGCTCTACCATCCTGATGGGTTGAACATTGGAATGAACATCGGCAAGGCTGCCGGGGCGGGCATAGCCGGACATCTGCACATGCATGTGTTGCCGCGCTGGGTGGCCGATGCCAATTTCATGTCCGTGATCGGCGAGACGCGCATGTTGCCGGAGATGCTGGATGTGACTTGGGAGCGGATCTCCAAGGCAGTTGCTCGCCGTTAGACGGTTGTCAGGTTCGCCCCTGATCAGTAGGTTGTGCTGGTTCGTCGCTCAATCGCCAAAATCATTACCATGCGGCGATTGAAATCAACATCAAAGAAGATTCGCCAATTGCCCACGCGTCGTCGCAGGGTGCCATCCTGACCTTTGAGTTTGGCCATGTCGCCGTGAATGGATTTCTTCCATCTCTCGTAGCGCCTTCAGAATGTGTGCCTGATCTTTAGCCGGAACCTTATGAAGCTTTTTTTCGGCTGACCTTGCTATGACCACTGACCATGTCATGCTTGACCCTGCTCAATGAATTGAAATCACCAGCTTTGAAGTCCGCCTTACCTTTGGCGATGGCGCGCCGTTCAGAGGCAGTTGTTTCAACCAGGGGGAACCGGTCTTTCAGGTAATGACGCAGTGCTTCACGGACCAGCTCCGAGTTGGTGCGGAATTCAGCGCGGCTGGCTTTGCGGACTTGATCCGCCATTCCGGAAGGTAAAGAGATCGTCAGTGTTTCGCGTTTCATACGTGTAAGACAATATATGACAAAATCATACTGCCGGTCAAGCCTGGGGCTCGATTAGAAGCATCAGATTGGGATTTTCTAAAGCGCAAAATCCATAACAAAATCGCGGTTTCTGGGTTATTCTCCGTCATAAGAACCATCACAAATTTAGGTGACGCAAGCACAGTCCAATCACGACTTGTCTGCCGCGCGCAAACTCCTGGATGTGGAGCGGCGCAAATTTTGTTCGTCGCTTACGGCGGAGACTGTTCAGCAGTGGACGCGCCATGACCAGCGCGTTGGCGTAGTGCTCTCCGGCGGAGGCGCTCGCGGTGCCTACGAGGCCGGCGTGCTGCTCGCTTTTCAGGACGCGCAGATGCCCACGCCCATCATTGCCGCTACGTCCATCGGCAGCATTAACGCGGCGTTTTATGCAGCGCATTCGCAGACTACGGTCGGCAATGCGGAAGAAGCGGTCGAAGCCTGGTACGACATCACGCCGACGACTGTGGGGATTGATTGGTTCCGCTACATACTGGTTCTGGCCGGTTTGACTGCGGTCACTGCGGGCTTGGGAAACTTTCTGCGCGAGTGGGCTTGGGAGAACGGCATATACATCCAGCTCACGCGCCCCAAGTGGACGTGGATCTCGCTGTTCCTGACCGGGGCGGCGGTCCTGTTCTATTACGACAAGCTTTCTTACATTTTTCATGTTCTAAAGAATTACGTGGCCAAGCGGCGCTGGACGCCCGACCGCCGCAAAGTGACGGAGTCGCTGGCCGCCAATGCGATCGTATGGGGCTGCGGCATCGGTTTTCTGATGCTGGCGCATCTGCACATCAGCACCGGCGAGATACTGGACTCGAGCCACGACCTGTTTCTCTTGGGCGCGGCAGTAGCGCTACTCGCCGCGATGGGCTTCGTCTTTCGCAAACAAGTGAGCCTGTTCAGCCACAAATTCCTGCGCTTGCCCTTGCGGACCGGCCTCTTCCCGAATTTTGAACGCACTCGATTCTTGCGCAGCCGCATCCCATTGCGCGGGCTGATGAACTCGCCGATTCGCGTGGCCATGACCGCGGCTGATGTAAAGACCGGCACGGAGACGGTATTCACGAACGCTACGGCGGAAGACCTGATGCGCGATCCCGGCGTGGACGGTGATTTCGTGTTGAACGAGACCAGCCATGCGAGTGACCTGCTGCTGGCCATGATCGCCTCCTCGGCGTTCCCCATCGTGTATGAAGCGGTACCCATGCGCAAAGGCCTCTATACAGACGGGGGCATCGTCAGCAACCAGCCCATCCGTCCGGCGATCCGCCTCGGCGCAGACGTACTTTTCCTGGTGATGGTGGAAGCCGGCGCGCAACGGCAGAATGAGATCAAGACATTTCTTGACCTGGGCATCCGCGCCATAGATATCTTGACCGCGCAAAACCTGAAATCTGACTTGCGGATGCTGAAAAGCGTGAACAGCCTGTGCGCGCAATATGCCCGTGAACTCAACGTGAGAGCGGAGCAGGTGCGGGTACATGTAGGCGACCGCTGCTACAGATATCTGAAAGCCTTTACCGTCGCGCCGAGTGATGACCTCCAAGCCGGCGTGCTGGACTTTGACGGCAGCCTGACCGCATCCGGCGTGCTGCGCGGATACCAGGATGGGGTGCGCAAGGTCCGCTCTTTCGCCGCCTACCTGGAGAACATGCCCGCTGAGATGCCCGTTCATGACGTGAAGCTGGTGGCGGAAGAATTGAGTGAAGAGCACCAACTTCGCGTAAAAGCCGCGAAGATCCTTTAGCGTAGCGCAAGATCGTTTTCGGCCACTCTCGAATCGCACGCCTCTCTTGCGCATCATGGCGCATCCGAATGAAAGAAGAAATTTGACCTTCCTGAGGGAGAGCTATGGCCGTATACAGCAACCTACGCGATTACCGTTTTAATGACACTGAACTGGACGACATACGCGGCGCCGAAGTCTTTGGCGCGGACGATGAGAAGTTGGGCAAGATCGACGACGTGCTCTTTGACAGCGCCAGCGGCGAGCTGCGCTATGTCGTGTTGGACAGCGGCGGGTGGCTCTCATCCAAGAAGTTCGTGGTTCCCGCGCGGCAACTGATGATCCGCGACGAACAAGACAAGGATTTTCACGTCAGCCTGACAAAGAAGCAGATTGAGAAGTTTCCTGAGTATCAGGAAAAATCCTTCGAGGACGATGCCAAATTTGAAGATTACGAAAAGCGCTACAAAGCGGCATATTCAGACGGTCCGGTGATGCACCGCGAGGGCAGCACGCATGCCATCACGCCGGAGACGGTAGAGGGTTCGGGTGGCGGAGACGGAATGCGCCATGCGTCGCCGCGGCGTATCGCGCATGACATGCCACGCTTTGGCGCCACCTCCAGCAATGACACGACGGACGGCGTAAGCCTGGCCGGCGAGACAGAGGCATCCCCGAGCATCACAGGCGCGCGCAAGACAATGGCTCGGCAGATCGACGAACCGACGCCCGGTAGCTCCGCAGATCCGCTCAGCGCGAGCAATTCCAATCCGCGCGTGCAAACATTTGAGAACTGGCTGCGCAAGTATCGCGAAGATATCTTACGTAAACGGCGCGAAGACACCGCGGCGTAATCATCTGTTCCCCACCCTATCGCCCCAAAAAGCAAGAGCGGGGCGATAAGGTGGGGCACGATCTGTTTATTTCTGCAGCATCCTTAGGAGCCCGGCCTCATCGATCACGGTGACGCCGAGCTCTTTTGCTTTGTCCAGCTTCGATCCCGCCTCAGTGCCGGCGAGAACATAGTCAGTCTTCTTGCTCACCGAGCCTGAAGTTCGGCCACCGGCGTCTTCAATCAGTTTCTTGGCTTCGTCGCGAGAATGAGTAGGCAGCGTGCCGGTGATCACGAAGGTCTTGCCGGCAAGCTGTGTGCCACGTTCTTTCTTTACGCCTTTGAATGTCAGTCCTGCATTACGCAGGCGCTCCAGCAGTTTGCGGTTCGCCGATTCATCAAAGAATTCACGGATACTCGCCGCGATGCGCGGGCCAACTTCATTCACTTGAAGCAGCTCTTCTTCGCTGGCGGCGGCAAGCGCGTTCATCGTTCCAAAATGTTCGGCGAGAAATTCTGCCGTACGTTCGCCCACCATGCGGATGCCCAGCCCAAAGATCACCCGCTCCAGAGGCAGTTGTTTTGCCGCCTTGATCTCATTCAGCACATTCTGCGCGGACTTCGTGCCCATCCGTTCGAGCGACAGCAGTTTTTCTTCAGTAAGCTCGAAGATGTCGGCGACGTTCTTCACCAGACCACGATCCGCCAGCTGGTTGACCAGCGATTCGCCCATCCCCTCGATGTTCATCACGCCGCGGGAGGCAAAGTGGAGGATGCTCTCGCGCAGCTTCGCCGGACACGCTGCATTGATGCAACGATGGTCGGCCTCGCCTTCGGTGCGCACGACGTGCCCGCCGCACTCAGGACATTTGGTAGGCATGTGGAATTTACGCATCCCTCGCGGATGTTTCTTATCGTCAATCACGCGGACGACTTTGGGGATCACGTCTCCGCCCCGCTCCACTACGACCCAATCGCCGATCTTCACGCCGAGCCGTTCGATCTCGTCCTGATTATGGAGAGTGGCGCGGCTGACGGTTGTACCGCCAATAAACACAGGCTTCAACGCCGCGACAGGCGTAAGTTTTCCCGTGCGCCCCACCTGAACGAGGATGTCTTCGATAATGGTCTCGCCCGCCCGCGCCGCATATTTGTAAGCGATCGCCCAGCGCGGCGCTTTGCCGGTGAAGCCGAGCTCGCGCTGCAGTCGAACGGAATCAACCTTGATCACTATACCGTCAATCTCATACGGCAATTTGTCGCGTTTGGCTTCCCATTCATTGATGAACGCCCAGACGTCGTCAATCTGCTCAACGGACTTGTGATTCGGATTCACCTTGAACCCGGCAGCCGTAAGCGCGCGTAGCGCTTCTGAGTGCGTGGGGAAAGCCTCGACCCCATCCAGCGTGAGCGCAAAGTAAGCGAAGTAATCTAGACGCCGCTGTGCCACAACATTCGGTTCCAGCGTACGTATTGTTCCCGCCGCGGCGTTGCGCGGATTGGCGAACTTTGAGAGGCCTAGCTGTTCACGCTCATCATTCATGCGAGTGAAGCTGGCGATGGGCATGATGATCTCACCGCGCACCTCAAAGTCCGCGCCCAGCTTTGACTTCTTCGCCGCTTCTGCAGAGACCGACAGCGGAATGGAGCGGATCGTACGGACATTCGTGGTCACATCTTCTCCGGTGGATCCATCGCCGCGGGTGATGCCTTTTTCCAGCGAGCTTTCGCGATACCACAATGCCAGTGACATGCCATCCAATTTCAGCTCACAGACATAAGCGATCTTGGCTGAGCCGGAGAGCTCATGCACACGGCGGTCCCACTCGCGCAGCTCGGCTTCGTTATAGGCGTTGTCCAGTGACAGCATAGGACGGGAGTGCGGCACCTTCTGGAAGCCCTCTTTGGGTTTACCGCCTACGCGCTGTGTCGGTGAATCAGGAGAGATAAGCTCAGGATGCGCTGCCTCCAGAGCGCGCAGTTCCAACATCAGGCGGTCATATTCAGCGTCAGAGATTTCCGGAGCGTCCAGCACGTAGTAAAGATGTTCATGGCGACGCAGCTCGACACGCAGTTTTTCCAGCTGCTTGGCTGTCTTTGCGTCTACGGCGGGTGGCTTTGTAGGCATAGAAAAGAATCAGATTCTGCGATAGAGTATTGCGTTCTCCAAGAACAAACTATCAGGTTCCCCAGGCCATATTCCACAGGAGCGGGTATGAAGTTGTTGCTGACGGTGAGCGCCGTCGCACTTTTCAGTCTTAGCGCCACGGCGACCGTGGCACCCAAGAAGACGCAGGATTCTGCCAAGCCGCCGCAGAAACAGGAAGGCGCGGTCGCTGACAAGAAGGCAAGCAATGCCGTGCCTGACAAGCCCGCACCCTCACCTGAGATGAAGAAACTGGCGCGCCTGATCGGCGGACGCTGGCAGGTGGAAGAGAAATACGAAGTCACGCCGTTCACGCCGCAGGGTGGCGAAGGCAAGGGCACGGAGATGATCCATCGCGGACCGGGCGGCCTGTCGATCATTGCCAATTACAGTTCCACAAGCACTATGGGAGAGACCCAAGGCGAAGGCATCATCACCTGGTCACCCGAAGAGAACGCGTTCAAGCAGTTCTGGGTGGACAATGGCGCGCCCGGCGGCGAACTCTGGGCCGGCAAGTGGGATGGCGATGCGTTGGTCTTCACGAATGCTCAGAAGATGGGTGAGCATACTGTGCAGTGGAAAGAGACATTTTCCAGTTTCAGCAATGACAGTTTTACTCTTACCTTCGATATGGGGTCCGGCGACGCGGAACCGAAGCGCTTCATGACTTTAAAATTCACTCGCATGCCGCGCCAATCCGCAGGCGAGCATCGCCATGGCATGGGCATGCACGGCCGGCCAACGTCCGACGGCTGGGGCGGTCCACACGCCGACTCCACGTTAAGATGACAAGATTACCGAAGTTATTTCGCCAGTTTGAAGGAGTCGCGTAGAATCATAAGTCCACATCCCCTATGTCGCTAGAAGCCCTCATCGTCAGCAAGGATAAGACAGCAGTGGCGGCATTCCGCCGCGTGCTTCAGGCCAACAGTATCCGTGTAAGTGCTGCCGCCAATTCCGAGGCGGCCCACAAAGCCCTGACGGACAAGGCCTATGACGCGGTCATCATTGATTGTGACGATCTTGACGGTGGCCTCAACATCCTGCATGAGATCCGCAACGTGGAGAACAACCGCAAAGCGGTGGTCTTCGCGGTCTTGCATGGTAAGACCACATCCAAAGATGCGTATGACCTGGGCTCGAATTTCGTCCTGAAGAAGCCTCTTTCCGCGGCCATGATCTCAAGGACAGTGCAAGCCGGCCGCGGACTCATCATGAGCGACCGCCGTCGCCACTTCCGGTGCCCGGTGGGCGCGGTGGCAACGCTGAAGTACGGACGTAAGCCCGCCATCGAAGGGACAGTCCTCAACGTATCGGATTCCGGTATGGCGGTTCTCATTGACTCCAAAGAGACGCCCAGCGGCAAGATCAAGGTCAGATTTCACTTGCCTGGGACAGAGACCGAGGTTGATGGAACGTGCCTGATCCAGTGGGCCTCAGCAGGGAAGCTGGGTCTGCGATTTGTGGAGATGTCACCCGAGTCGCGCCTGGAACTAAACCGTTGGCTTAGCCGCAAGATCCAGAGTGCGCCTAGCATGGGGAACCAGCCGTCGGCTTGATTCCACGCGGGAAAAACCTTTCCACCGCGGATCACAGAAAGATAAAAGAAAGATTTAGGGCAACGCGCAGTTGCATCTCAGACGCCGCGTCGCGCTTCCACATGACTGCTGGCCGCGACTTCCACAGCATCACCCTCGCTCGTCGTTGCCTGCCACAGCGTTTCATCCTTCAACAACCTAGAGACCAGCGCTGTGTGCATCGCATGTCCCGCACGGTCTGCGACGACGCGGCCCAATATGCGGTGCCCCAGCAGCGCCAGATCGCCGATGAGGTCAAGCACTTTGTGGCGCACGAATTCATCTTTGTAGCGTAGCGGCCCGTTCTGCACGCCTTCCGGCGTGAGCACGATGGCGTTGTCTTCTGACGCGCCGCGGATCAATCCCATCTTGCGCATGGCTTCGGCTTCGTGCAGAAAACCGAAGGTGCGGGCTGAAGCGATGTCTCTCCGGTAGAAGTCGCCGTCCATCTCTGGATGCCCTTGCTCGTCGCGCCCCATAAGCTCGACCTCAAATCGCTCTTTGCCGATCAGAGGATGCTTGAAGTCGATGGAGTAGGAGACTGAGTAGCCTTCGGCCGGTGAGACGGAGATGTACTTATCCCCATCGCGGACTTCCACTTCTTTCAGGATGCGCAGATATTCACGCTTCTTGCGCTGTCGCTTCACGCCGGCCTTTAAGATCATCTCGACGAAGGGCTGTGCGCTGCCGTCGAGGATGGGCAGTTCCAGGTTGTCGAGGTCAATGTAGGCATTGTCTACGCCCATACCGATCAGCGCGGATAACAAGTGTTCAGTCGTAGAGATGAGCACGCCTTTACGCATGAGGCTGGTGGCGTAGCTGACCTTGGCTACGTTGCGTCCGATGGCGGGAACTTCAAAACTATCGAGATCAGTGCGGCGGAAGACAACGCCAGTGCCAGCCGGGGCGGGAAGAATGCGTAGCGTCACCGGCGCTCCGCTGTGCAAACCCACGCCAGAACACTCGACTGCGCTGCGGATTGTCTGTTCGAAAGCCAAATTCGTCTGGGGGATAACTTCTTTATTCTAGAACCAGTTGCGGCACGTCGAATGTGGCAAAAAAGACACAGGCCATGGCCGAATACCCACAAACTAATGTGCCTTTGGTTCCTGCCGATAGAACCAACTATGGGAATCAACACTGACATCAACTTCTCAATGAACGCAGTCTGGCGGCAAAACAACATGGTTGTTCGGGCACGCGTCCACATGCTGCAACGTGCGGCAGACGCGATGCTATTCGGCAACCTCAGCCCTGAGCTTGAGGCCCGGGCCACCACTGAAGCGCATACTTTGCGCGGTGAGTTCGCGGCTTTCGGATTCAGCGAGGCTTCCACAGTGGCGGCTTCGGTCGAGTCACTGATGAAAGACCAGTGGCGGCGCAACGCCGGCGATGCCAGCGAACTGCAGCAGCTTGTCCAGTTGTTGCGTCGCGAGCTGGAAACCTCTGTCGCGGCAGCTTAACTTCGGCTTTTGCTACTTCTTCATCTTGTTGTAGTTCAACGTCTGCGGGACGAACAGCGAATCGCTCATGCCGGTGTTGTACTTCACCGTGCTGATGAAGCGCTGGCTCTGTATCTCTTTGTTGTAGACGCGGGTGATCACATGCGGAGTGGGAAGGCCTTGCTCCGGGCGATACTCGTCATACAGTTCTTCTTCAGTGTTCATGTCTTTGTATTGCGGATCACGCCAACTGTAGCTCTTCTTGATAGGCAGGAATGAGCTTGCGTCAATGAACAGGGTCACGCCGCGGTTCTGCGCATCCATCACCGTGACCTGGTAAACGGTCTTCGGCCCCACTATGGTGGTACCTTCATAAAAGAAAGCCACTCCTGGCTGGTGGATCCAATCGCGGAGAACATAGTCAAGCGCGTAGTGTCGTCGCCGCTCGTAGGTGTCGTGGTCCTTCGCATTCTCAGGCGCAGTGCCGCGAAAGGTAACCTCATATCCCTTGTCGCCGTTGTGGATGATGACCCACTTGCGGTCCTCAGTGAACTCGTAGCGTTCCTTGTCAGGGTACTGATAGAACCGCCAATAGGGGATTCCGATGCCGGTAGGCGCATTGTTATAGAAGCCATATCCGCGGCCGACTTGCTCGATGTCTTTGATATTGAGGTAGGCATCGCCGCCCAGAGCTGCGATGCATTTGGCTATCACGTCACGCGCTTGTTGGTCACTGGTTTTGGCGAAGTCAGCGCCAGACTTTGGCGTGGCTTGCGGCGAAGGCTGCTGCGCGATCGCGGTACAGGTCAGTAGCAAGAGGGCGAAAAGAGTTTTCATCGTGTGCATGATTAGACGCAAGAATTTGAGGTGAGGTGCATTTTCAACGGGCTTTCTTGCGAGCAAGGACTTGTCCCAGTGGTGCATCTGGCCGCTTCTTGAATCCACGACGACGGCTATCTAATACTTGCGACTTTGCCAATAATTCTCTATCAGTGGCTGAGTCTTCGTCATCATTACCAATCAATCCTGCCAAGGTTTGCGCCACACTTCTACGTTCGTCCATGTGTTGACGTTGCTTTCCCTTGGCAATGTTCTTCCGGCTGAATTTCGCGTTTTCACCGAAAATATTTCGGCGGTCTCTTCCCAGGCTGAAATATTTCTTGTCTTGTGGTGTCTTTGCCTTGCTCATAATTTATCCCACCAGCACCGCGCCGCCGTTCACATTCAAAATCTCGCCGCTGATGAACCCGGCATGTTCAGTACACAGAAACAGTATGCACGCGGCGATCTCTTCCGGCTTGCCGACGCGACCCAGCGGAATGGTCTTGAAGATTTTTTCGCGCATGGCCGAATCTTCCAACGCTGGCTTAGCCATGTCTGTGGCCACCCAACCGGGTGCAACGCAATTCACGTGGATGCCTTGCGGCGCCAGCTCTGTTGATAAGCCTTTCACCATGCTGATGACGGCTCCTTTGCTGGCGGCGTAGTCAGCGTGATAGGCCTCGCCACGCTGTCCGGCGGTGGAGCTAATGATGACGATATGCCCCGACGATTCCTTCCCCCATATCTCCGCGTTCTGCTTCTTCATCTGCGCCACGCTGTGCTTTATGAGGCCAAAGACGCTGTCAAGATTTATGCGTATGGTGCGAGACCACTGTTCGTCTGTCATCTCGTTAATGGCGGTATCATTCGGCGGCCAGATGCCGTGGTTGGCGACCAGAGCGTCCAGTTTCCCAAAACGGGAGACAGCGGCTTCCACCAGTTTCCGGGCAGCGTCCGCGGATGAAAGTTCAGACTGGATGGCCGCACAATTATCTTCGCCGACTTCCGCCACCAACTTCTCAGCCGCCTCACTCGCCTTTTCATAACTGAACGCCACTTTGGCTCCGGCTCGGAGGAACATCCGCACCGTGGCCGCGCCGATCCCGCGTGAGCCTCCGCTGACCAGTGCGACTTTGCCGCTTAGATCGAGCGAAACGCCGTTCAAAGACATGACAAGAAGGTAAGCGAGCGCGGCCAGACGCGCAAGGTGCCAGCGTCAATCGTTAACAACTAAACAACCCAGACTAAAGTTTCTGGACGACCCCGCCGATTCATCTTGTAGCCGGGCTGTGTGTTGAACCATGCCCGCCGCAGGAGATGTGAATCATGGCTACCGCAGCATTGCCGATCACAAAATCAAACAGCGTGGTACCCACCTATGAAGTCCGTGTCTGGGGCATGGACACCAAGGGCAAGCCCTTCATCCAGACCGCTACCGCCGGACAGTTCACTGAAAAGACCGCCGTCCTCACCGGTGTGCTCCCCGTCAATATTGGCGAGGTCATCGGCATACGCCATCGCGACGAGAAAGCCCGCTACGCTGTGAGCTGGGTGAGCGACGAAGACACGCAGCAGACGCGCAGCATCGGCGTGGATTGCCTGGAAGACAAGAATTTCTTTCGCCGCCCTATCCCTATCCAACCGGTGAGCACGGCTGCGATGTATGCGCGCGCCAACGGGAACGCTGCAAAGGTCGGCGTGCCCGGCTTACCGCAGATGCCCAACCGTCGCGAGGCAGACCGCGTGAACTGCCGCGTCGCGGCCGACGTGACCATGGCCAACGGCAGCGCGCAGGCCTATGCCTGGGTGAGTGACATCAGTGCCAAGGGTTGCTATTTGCAGATGACGTCGCCATTCGCTGTGGGGGCCGAAGTTGTGATCAGCATGCACGCAGTG
>Ga0206879_1076_pt1 | contig 23929 bp, 14 predicted proteins | sample Alteio_BWOrgCont_5_FD_152897 | JGI IMG/M metagenome (GOLD analysis project Ga0206879, IMG submission 152897) | Enriched cells from forest soil in Barre Woods Harvard Forest LTER site, Petersham, Massachusetts, United States -... | ecosystem: Environmental > Terrestrial > Soil > Temperate forest > O... | reverse complement strand
TCCTGGGACTCTCTGGATCTGGCCCTGAGGATAACCTCAACATTTGACAGGACAGGTCATGTGAATTTTAACATTAAATTAACAGCTGATTCAGAGACTGAAAAATGGAGTTTAGAAGCAGTTATTATCCTCGCTCCCGGTCAGTTACAGAAAGTGGCGAACGACGCAGCGCTTTTTTTCAGGGATTCCTAAACTTTTTTTTCAGCGGTTCCTGAGCAATCTGCAATTAGATACGCAACATTTCTAATTTAGCCTCGTACAAGCACCTTCTAACTGAACTTGTCAGCAGTGGTACAAAAAGGAGGCGTCTTGGTTGTTTTGTTGTGTTTTATTCTGACTTCGGGGTTAGCTCAGAAAAATTCGGATTTGGCTCAGAAAAAGGGGAAGACAACTAAGGTTGATAAAGACGCGTGTCTGGCCCTGGTAGGCTATTTTACAAATTCTCCTCTGATAAAAAACGTTACGGTTCACCTGTTTATGGGTTCGGATCTGATAGATTCGGTCAAAACAAACAGCGGAAAGGATTTCGGATTTATTCTAAAACGTAATAAACGGTATTCGATACATATCGTTGCGCCGGGCTATTATTCGCGTTTGCTTACCGTAAATACTGATCTTGATTCTACCATCAGTACGAAACCACTGTTTGTTTTTGAATTTGACCTGATGCTGATTAAAGAAATGAAAGGCGCGAACGACTACTATCTTGACTTTCCGATTGCCAGCATCTCGTATGATCTCAAAATAAAAAAATTTACGTTCAGCAAGAGGTATACCGAAACGATGGAAAAAGAAGTGCGCAAAGCCCAGTCTGATTTTAAAGAGCGTAAATCGACGCATTGACTGAACGAAAGTGAAAGTTGGGATTCAAATTTTTATCCCGATCACAGTCACGTCATCGGTTTGTTCCATTTTGCCTTTCCAGTTGTTGTGCTGCTGATCAAGGAAGTATTTCTGCTGGGACATGGATTTGTCCTGAATAGAGAGTAAAATTTCTTTGAACTTTTTCTTCATCAGCTTTTTATTGGTATGGCCGAATTGGTCGGAGTATCCGTCGGTAATCAGGTAAATCGTGTCACCGGAGGTCAGGCTGAGATCAATGGTGCTGAAGGGTTTTCGTTCTTCGCTCTTACCGATGGGTTGTTTGTCGGCTTTTATTTCGGTTAATTCGTTTCTTTTGATGATCCAGAGCGGAGTGTTTGCACCGGACCACTGGGCTTTGTTGTCCTTTTTACTCAGGCAAAGTAAAGAGATGTCCATTCCGTCTTTGATTTCATCACCCGACTTTTCAAATGTTTCCAAAACGAGTTCTGTTACTTTATCCAATATCCGGCCTGTATCTCTCAGACCGAACTCATTTACGGTACGGTTGAGCGCATTTGAACAGACTACCGAAACCAGAGCTCCCGGAACCCCGTGTCCAGTACAGTCAGCGGCTGCAATGAAAACCGAATCGGAAGTGACATACATCCAGTAAAAGTCGCCTGCTACAATATCTTTGGGATGATAGAGGATAAAGCTGTCAGGGAAGTGATTCTGGATTTCTGAAAAAGAGGGGAGAATGGCCTGCTGAAGTCTTCGTGCGTAGTTTATAGAATCAACGATTTCTTTCTGTTTTTCTTCCACCAAAATACTTTTCTGTTCAATAATTACTTTTTGCTGCTGAGTTATCTTAAATCTACGGTACAGGAATATCGAAAAAAATATCACAATCAGCAAAACGGCGGCCCCGGCATAAATAATGGCTCGTTGTCTGGCATGATCAGCTTCAGACTTGGCCTTTAGCTCAGTTTCTTTTTTATCCACCTCGTATTGGGTTTTGAGATCGCTCAGCTGCTTGGTTTTGTCCGTATTGAAAATACTATCCTTCAGGGAGCTGAATTGCATGTAGTTTTCATAGGCTTCTTTGTACTTATCAGATTTGGCGTAGGCCTGAGCCAGATATTTGTACGATTCGCTTTCCTGGCTGAGGTCGCCAATGGCTTTGTTGATGGCAATAGCGGAATCACCATATCGTATAGAAAGCTTTAAATTATTCAGTTTGCCGTAGTCTTCGCTGATATTCATAAAGCAGTTTCCCATTCCAAGCTTGTTGCCCATTTTTCTGAATGACTGCAGGGCTTTAAACTGGAAGTCCATAGCTTTCTGAAAGTCGTTCTGGTCGTAATAATCATTACCCAGATTGATGTAATTGGCTGAAACGCCCTGAAGAAAGCTACTCTCTTCAAACATTTTCAGGGCGCGGGTGTGATACTCTTTTGCCAGGGTGTATTTCAATAAGCGCCGGTATTCATTTCCTATGTTGGTAAGGCATATGCCAATCTGTACATTGTTTTTGTATTCTGTAATGATAACCAATGCCTTTTGGAAATAGTCCAGGGCTTTTACATGGTCACCCATGGAATTGTAGAGAACTCCCATACTGTTATCGCATTTGGCGACCCCCTGATTGTTGTTTACCTGCTGATACAGGGCCATGGCTTTTAAATTGAACTGGAGGGATTTGGGATAATCGGATAGGTCGGAATAAATATTGGCGAAATTGATGTCGCAGTCGGCCATACCCAACTTGTCTTTTTCTTTTTCGTAAATAGTAAGGGCCTGTTGGAGATTCTCAAAGGCCTGGGCAGTCTTGCTAATTTTTGAATAGGCCACTCCCAATATTTTCAGCGCCCCTGCATATTTTAAGCGGAGTTTCTTTTCTTTGGCGAAATCCACTTCCTGTTTCAGGATCAGAATTGCGCTGTCTGCATTATTCTTGAGGTATTTGAAGGCTATTTTTTCTATGGCCTCTATACGCAGGGTGTCTGCACGGGTTGCATCTTTATAAACGGCCCAAAGGGAATCTAATTTCGGTGATTTTCGGGAGTCGCTTTTGCCGGTTTGTCCGAATACCGGAAGGAGCAAACACAGAAGAAGACTAAAGGCAAGAAAATACTTCATGCGCAGATTTAACAAATCAAATCTACCTATTTTCGACAAGAAAAAGAGACTAAATGCGGGAATACTATGCCAAGGTAGAATTACAGGAAAGTTTTTAGCCATGTAATCGCGTCTTCTTCCTTTTCGAATAGTTGAGTGGGACGCTCAGGTTTATAATTCCGGATATAAAAATTTACGACCAGTTGTTGTGCCAGGTTACTTACCAGATAGGCCTCTGCTGAAGAATAAGGAGATGAGTTTTTCTTTGCCAGAATGGCATTTGCCTCTACCGGAAAAACTACCAGTTCGTCAGCTGTTACAAAGGTTGGAACGGCTTTAAAATTGACCATTGCGCCAATTTCTTCGTTGAGTTCGGGGTAAGCCCCGACATCGTAATTGCTTTCACTGGAAACATGTCTGTGCAGAATGCCATCTTTTCTTAATTCAAGTGTGAAAATACCGACGACTTTTCTCGCAATAATGCTCTTGTCATTTCCAGTCATCTTAGAAAATCGTCATGTTTACAGTTTAGATTCAGTATAATTTTGTCCAGGTAATTCAACGTAATGTTAATTTTTCCATTTTCCATACGCCAAATATACTGTCTATCAACTCCCAACATTGTCGCCAATTGCTGCGGTGTAATGTTTTTAAGTTGCCTGTTGTACTTGATCAATTTTCCGATTATTTCTTTTGAACTCTCCATCGGAATTATTTGCCTGCAAAGTGAATCATTTTAATTGGTTTGCAGGTAATCCTGCTAAGACTACGGCTTTAAGATGTTTTTAAGATTGTTCTGCTAATTTAAGTTCTCTGTTGAAAAAAGCTGTTACAGAATAGTCCGTAAGAGTTGTAAGATTCGGATTTCAGTAAGTGTAATCGCCCTTTGTGCCGATCCCGATTTTAGGGAGTATTTTATTTGTTTCGAAATAGGTAAATCCTTTTTTCAGGTTGAGCCAGAAGTTCATTTGTGCAGGGTCAGGCCGGGTACTTTCTAAAAATGAAATTCCCTTAATCAGATCTGATGTATTCGGATAATTCACTTTCAGGGCCAGGTGATATTCGCTGTTGGGTTGAAATGCACTGACCCGGTAAAATCCTTCAGGTACCTGATTGTCTCCTTCCTTGCGCTTGGGGCCTAATTCACCTGATGAACGGCAAACGGGATACGCGTCGACCAGGCTGAACGGAAGTGTTTTCTTTGTTCTCGCCCAGACTTCGAGTTTTTCTTCGCGTTTGAAAATGCGGATGAAGATTTCAAAGTTTAAAGAATCGACCCCTGCTTTTGTAAGCTTTTTCTTTACGGTTTCCCATTTTTCAGAATAGGCGCTGCGGACTCTGGGGTATTTGAGCTGGTCTGATTTAAAGGAGCTTTCAATTTTAAAGGAGCCTTCAATGCTTTTATAAGAAGCATTGAAGTTGAAACCTGGACAAATAAGGAAAAGGCCTGAAGTCAGGTACTTAATAATTTGCAAATCAATAGGTTATGTTAGATCTACAGCGAATGTATAAAAATTAAAAGAATATAAGCCCTGAAGATTGCAGTATGCTGCTACTTGTCCTATATTAGCCAGGTGTACTATTAGCCTAGTGTAGCAGTAGTAGCTGTTAAAAGTATACTAAATATAAACTTAACGCAATAAACTAAATACACATGAAAAAACTTTACTTGTTTGTACTTCTTTCCGGATTTATCGGATGGAGTGCAAATGCCCAATGGGTTCAGACCAATGGCCCGTATACCACAGGGACTGTAAGTTGTTTTGCTACCAATGGGACGAACCTTTTTGCCGGAACATCGGAGAGTGGAGTTTACCTGACGACGAATTTCGGATCGGACTGGACTCCTGAAAATAATGGTTATACTGTTTATGCCTACAATTCGATGCTGCTGAGCGGTTCTGATTTATGGGCAGCGGGAGTAAACGGATTGTACCTGTCTACCAATAACGGGGCGAATTGGAGTTTCAGTCTCGGCGGAGGTTTTTATTCTTCCTCGGGAATTGTCACACTCGGCACTACACTTATAGCCTGCAGTAATGGTGGGATTTACCGCTCAACAACTAACGGAACCAGCTGGACCAACGAAAGCGCCACCATTACCAATGCAACGCTCACAGTGGTCGGCAGTGATTTTTTGGCTGCAACAACTGCCGGGATTTATTTGTCCACGGACAACGGGGTGACCTGGTCGTCGGTTAATGCCACTCTGACCAGCGTTGTGTCGCTTACCACGAACGGTTCGAGTATTTATGCAGGAACAAGCGCAAACGGTGTTTATTTGTCTACCAACAATGGAAGCACATGGGCAACTACGAATTCAGGATTAACAAATCTAGATGTCACTTCGTTTGCCTGGAACGGAACCGATCTGTATTGTGGTACGGGCGGAGCGGGTGTTTTTCTTTCCACTAATTTTGGCGCTTCCTGGTCGGCCGTGAATACCGGTATTACGACCACGTATGTATATGCCATTGCCATATTAGGCGCCAATATTTTTATCGGTACCGACAACACAGGGGTGGAATTGTCCTCGAATTTCGGTGCGAGCTGGGCGACCTCGAATAACGGCTTTGTAACTTCTGATGTTCGTGCGCTGACCGTGTTTGGTTCTACCGATCTTTTTGCAGGAACCAATGGGGATGGCGCTTTTTTAACAAGCAGTAACGGGAGTGACTGGAACAGCGTGAATGGTGGTATGGGTACCCCGGTCGTGAATTGCTTTTTGTCCAGCGGACTGAATTTATTTGCCGGGACCAATGGCACAGGAGTGTACGTTACGACAACGAATGGCGCCAGCTGGACGGCGATGAACAGTGGTCTGGTCAACATGGAAGTTCAATCGTTGGTGCAGATCGGATCGGATATTTTTGCCGCCACATTAGGCGGCGGAGTGTATCTGACAACCAATAACGGCACAAGCTGGTCGGCAGTAAATAGCGGTTTGAGCAACCTGACGGTGAATTCGCTGACAACTATAGGCAGCGATCTTTTCGCGGCTACCGATGCCGGCGTATTTTTATCCACCAATAGCGGAGCCGGCTGGTCAGCTGTGAATACGGGATTACCTGTTACTACCATTTATTCGGTTGCCAGCAGCGGAACCACACTTTTTGCTGCAGTGGCAGGCGCTTCCGGTATTTACCTGTCCACCAACAACGGAACAAGCTGGGCTAATGTTACCAGCGGAATAACCGGCAGTATTTTCCAGGTAGCCGCTGCCGGCGGTTATCTATTCGCTCTGGGATACGACATAAATATTTCCATCAACAATGGTACCACCTGGAATAATATAAGTACTGGTCTTCCGGCTATTGTGCATTATGGACTGGCCGTAAACGGAAACAGCATTTTTTTAGGTTCGGTCGGACTCGGGGTCTTTACCCGACAGCTTCCTGAAATTCTCTGCAGCATTAATCCGCCTGTGATGTCGAGCCCTTCCTCGGCCACTATCTGCAGCGGATCTGCTGTCAGTATTCCCTTAACAAATACAGGGGTTACGGCCAGCTATTCCTGGATTGCTGCTGATAACACGATGACTACGGGTGAAAGTACCTCTCTTCAAACTACAGCTACACTTAGTAATACACTTGTCAATTCGTCCAGCATTACAGCTGCAAGTGTTGTATATACCGTTACTCCAACCGGTACTGCCGGAGGATGCGCCGGAACGCCCCAGACTGTTACGGTAACGGTCGACCCCACTCCGCTGATGACCAGTAATTCAGCGGCTACCATTTGCAGCGGTCAGGCTGTGGGACTTGCATTGACAAGCAGTGTAGGCGCTTCTTACAGCTGGATTGCCTCCGCTAATCCCAATATTTCAGGTCAAAGCACCAGCCTGCAAAATTCGGCCAGCATAAGCGATGTGATTACCAACACGTCCCTGGTGGCCCAACAGGTGACCTACACCGTAACCCCTACTTCCTCTGTCGGAACCTGCACCGGCACAACGCAAACGCTGATTGTAACCGTTAATCCGACACCGGTAATGACCAGCGTTTCTTCTGCTACTATTTGCAGCGGAGGAACTGTCAATATTCCTTTGACCAGTACGGTGAAATCGAATTACGTCTGGGAGGCGGCCAATAACGCGAACACTTCGGGAGAAAGTACCTCCTTCCAATCGACCGGCACTCTGAGCAATACAATTGAAAACAATACAGCTGTGGCTCAGCAGATCAACTATACGATAACGCCCACGGCGGTTGTCGGGGGTTGTTCGTCGGCCCAAACCTTTACACTGACTGTTAATCCGGCTCCAACGATGACCAGTGCGGCTTCTGCGAGCATCTGCAGCGGATCAGCCGTTTCCATTCCGTTGACCAGCAACCTTGCTTCCTCTTATGTATGGGAGGCGTCTTCTGCAAATCCGAATACATCGGGCGAAAGCCTTAGTCCCCAGACTACTGCCACGATCAACAATGCGATCAGCAACACTACCGCCATTGCTCAGATTGTTTACTATTCAGTTATTCCAACATCGAATACCGGCGGCTGTCAGGGTGCAACACAATCGGTTGCTGTTACCGTGAATCCTGTTCCGGCAATGATCAGTTCATCCGCTGCATCTGTTTGCAGCGGAAGTCAGGTCAGTATTCCCTTCGAGGCTAACCTTTCCAGTGACTTCAGCTGGATTGCAACCGCCAACGCAAATGTGACAGGTGAAAGCACAAGCCTGCAGTCAGGCTTAACACTGAGCAATGTCTTAACGGATAGGACCACCTCTTCCCAGACCGTTCTTTATTCGGTTGTGCCGACTTCAACTGTTTTGGGAAATTGCACGGGCACAGCCCAGACCGTCACGGTGGCCGTGAACCCTGTTCCGGCGATGACCAGCGCTTCTTCGGCGACGGTCTGCAGCGGATCGACCGTGAGTATTTCCCTTACAAGTACTGTGCCGGCCTCTTACCAGTGGAACGCCGAGGACAATGTGAACGTGAACGGAGAGAGTCTGTTTACCCAATCAGGTTCTACGCTGAGCAACGTACTTACCAATAATTCAGGTGCCGCTCAAGGCGTTGTTTATTCAGTCACACCCAGCGCCGGGACCTGTCAGGGTGCAACCCAAACAGTGACAGTGACCGTCAACCCGGCTCCGGTTCTGATCAGCAGCGACAATGCTACGGTCTGCAGCGGAGCAGGTCTGAATCTGTCCCTGTTGAGTACCATTCCTTCAACCTTCAGCTGGGTAGCTGCAAGCAATCCCAATGTTACAGGAGAGAGCATCACGGCCCAGGCGGGAAGTGCTTTGAACGATGACCTTGTGAATGCTACTGCAACGGTTCAAAATGTTGTTTACACCGTGACGGCAACCTCTGAAGCGGGAGACTGTGTGGGCGGAGGTCAGGAAGTTTCGGTGCTGGTTTACCCTTTGGATAATGCGGGTTTCAGCTATTCTTCGGGTAGTTTCTGTCAGTCGGGCAATGATCCGAGCGCACTGATTACCGGATTGTCCGGTGGAATTTTCAGCTCCCAGGCCGGGTTGTTTTTCCTGAATTCAAACAACGGATTGATTAATCTTAACGGATCTACACTGGGGGACTACGTCATCACCTACAAGACGGCGGGTGCCTGTCCGAATTCCTCCACTTTTGACCTGAGTATTACTGCCGCCCCCACAGCGAATTTCAGTTATGCGGCTTCTCCTTATTGCAGTAACGCTTCAAATCCTTCGCCCGTTTTTGGCGGAAGTTCGGTTGCGGGCATATTCAGCGCCAATCCTACGGGACTTTCTTTTGTAAGCACGTTGACCGGAGAAGTTAATCTAAGCGTCAGCCTGCCCGGAACCTATACGGTCACTAACTTTATTGCAGCTGCCGGAGGATGCGCAAGCACGTATTCGACTTCTGATATGACTGTTAATCCCTTACCAGCCGTTAGTTTTAGCGGGTTGGCAGCGAGTTACTATTACAATGATACCGCTTCTACTTTGAGCGGAGTTCCTTCGGGAGGAATTTTTTCCGGAACAGGAATCAGCGGAGATCTGTTCAATCCGGCTGTTGCCGGGCCGGGCACTTTTCCTATCACGTATTCGTATACCAGTGGGAACGGCTGTTCGAACACAACGCCCGGTCAGTCGACTACAGTTATTGCCCAACCCTTTCCTCCGAAAATCTGTGAAGTCAGCGTTGACGATTCATCTCATTACAATGTGATTTACTGGGATAAGACCCACTATACAATGGTTGATTCCTTTATCTTTTACCGTGAAACCGGAAGCGGTTATATGCGCATAGGTGCGGTTTCGGATACGGCTATCGATGAATTTACGGATACCTGCAGTCATACGTATTTCCCCAATACCGGAAATCCGAACGCCGGTACGTACCGGTATAAAATCCAGATCAGGGATTCACTCGGTAATTATAGCCCTATGAGCCCTTTCCACAATACGATTTACATCAACCAGACCAGCGGAACATTTACCTGGAACGCTTACGAAATGGAAGGGTTGTCGGTACCCTTGCCGGGGAATATACTGATGTCCTACGATTTATGGAGGGATGACCTGAGCAACGGAAACTGGCACATTGTGAACAGTGTGTCGGGTTCGCAGCTCACGCAAACAGATGTGGGCTGGTCGTCCTCGCTGGAGTTAACGGCCAGTTGGAGGATTGAAACCAACTGGGATGTTATTTGTACGCCTACTTCGATGCTGAAAATAAGATCGGCTAATGTCATCAACAGTTCGAGAAGCAATATTAAAAACAATTTTTCGGTTGAGACCGGAATTGCTCCGCTGGAAAGCATTGAAGTAAAAGTTTACCCCAATCCGGCGAATAGTGTTTTGAATGTTGTGTTGCCAAACGATGGCAAAGTCTATAACGCTGAACTGGTAAATGTGCTTGGGGAAAGGGTTTCAATTAATCAGCTGCAGGGTTCGAATGCCAGATTGGATCTGAGTTTGCTCTCATCGGGATTGTACTACCTGAAATTGACAGCCTTGACCGGTTTGCAGCAGAGCACGCAAAAAATTGTAGTAACAAAATAGTTTTCTGGTTTTTAATATTCAATCCGTAAATTCGCCGGATGTCCCGGAATTCAAATTTTAAGTTTACTGTACTGTTATTTGTTTTCGTTTCTGTTTTGTTTTCGTTTCGGGGTTTTTCCCAGATCAATGTCAATGCATTGATTAACGATGCACAAAGTGATTATTCGAAAGGTAATTTTCTGGAGGCGATCAAGAAACTGAACATTTGCATCAGTGTGAATCCTTCGTCGGCTGTGGCGTATTTTTTCAGGGGTATCAGCAAGTATAGTCTGAATGACAATCTGGGAGCCGAACAGGATCTGAGTAATGCTATTTCGATTTACAATCCCTGGGTGCTGGATGCCTATCATTACCGCGCACTGGCCCGTATAAGGCTGGAGGAATTTAGCTACGCCATTCAGGATCTGGATAAAGTAATTGTCAAGCAGGATAATGATCCGCAACTGTATATTGAACGTGCAGTTGCGAAGCTTTCTGCCCAGGACTACAAGGGTGTTATAGCCGACTGTAACAAGGCGCTGAGCTTCGGAGCAGCCGGAGACAATCTGTTTTTATTCAGGGGGTCAGCGGAGAGCGCTCTGAACCTGAATGAGGAAGCTATGCGTGATTTTGAAAAGGCGCTTAAGATCAATCCTAAGAATGTTGATGTGTATGTGCGAATGGGTGCGACCCAGGCAAAAATGGGAAACCAGGCGGCCGCGCTCGTGGATTTCAATACGGCCATTAAACTGGATTCGGCCTGTACGCTTGCCTATTATTACAGAGCGGAGTCTGAAGAGAGTTCGAATGAACAGAGCAAAGCGTTTACAGATTATTCCGTCGTTTTAAAATACGAGCCGCTGAATGCCCTGGTTTATTTTAACAGGGCTGTTCTGCAGGCCAATATGAAATTGTATAAGAACGCCATTGCCGATTTTGACAAGGTGCTTGAACTGAATCCCAAAAACATTCAGGCTACCTTCAACAGGGCCCGGCTGCGGGCCGTTCTTTCGGATTACAAGGGCGCCCTGCAGGATTACAACCACACCATTGAAGCATTCCCCTATTACGTGGAGGCTTATTACGACCGTTCAGAGGTGAAGAAAAATCTGAAGGATTTTGAGGGCGCAAAAAAGGATCTGGAGCTAAGCAAAATTATAGGTGATATGAACCGTGAAAAAAACATCTCGCAACGAACTACAGATTCGGCGAGTCTGGTTCGTTTGATGGAGCTTGACGCCGATTTCGGAAACGGGGGCACACATGTGGCGGACACGGTCAGTATTACTCTGATGCCGCTTTTTTACATAGCCCTGAAGGACAGCGGCTCAAAAAAATCGGTTTTTTTCAGTCCGCTGCTTTTGAAGCTGGGAAATGAACATCAGAGTTTTTGTTTTACCGACCGGCAATGGAAACCGCTGAGCTCGGACAGTCTGAAAGAAAACAGTTCGAAAGAAAAAGGTTCTCCTCTTTGGGAAGCTATTCAGAAAACCAATATGCAGTTGTTCAGTGAAGCCATAGTCGCGTATACCCGACTCATTGAGCAGAATCCGAAATCTGCTGTGGCCTATTTTGCCAGGGGACTGAACTCCTGTAAAGAAGCCGAACTGATCAGGCAATTCGACGCTAAAAACGCAAATGAAAAATACGAAAAGGCTTTGCAGGATTTCAGCAAGGCCGTTCAGTTGGAACCGAGTTTTGCATTTGCCTATTACGACAGAGCCTATGTCAGGTGTCAGCTGCAGGATTTTAACGGAGCAGAAAAAGACTGTGGCCTGTGTATTCAGGCTGATCAGTATATCGCCGACGCCTATTTCAACCGGGGACTGCTTTTGCTGTATATGAGGGATAAACTGAATGCCTGTGAGAATTTCAGCAAGGCCAGCGAGCTGGGTTTAGTGGAGTCGTATGCGATCATTAAGAAATATTGTAATCATTTAAAATAAGTCTGGCTAGCATTCAAATGATTTGATCCTGGGATTGTAGAGCAGGTAAGCGTTAAGCGTTTCAAATTTTTTGCTGCTTCCGCTTACCTCGAAATAACAGGTGTGTTCATCGAGTGTTTTGAGTTCCTTTATTTTAGTGTAGCCCAATTTAATCTCTTTGATTTCTTTTTCGATGTCAATGGTCTGGAAGCTGTTTTTGTCGAACAGTATTTTGTAGACTCTTTTTTGATGTAAATTGTCAATGATGTCCTGGAGGTATTCAAACAAGGATAAAACAAGTAAGACGATAACCAGGCCTTCGGCTGCCATTTTATAGGCTCCAATACCAATGGTCATGCCAAGCGCTGCAGTTACCCATATCGCTGTGGCGGTGGTAAGGCCGGTAACCGAGAATCCGTCTTTGAAGACGACTCCTGCACCGATAAAACCTATACCGGTTATGATATTTGCCGCAACCCGGTCGGGGCTGTTGGGGCTCCCCAGTTTCATCGAAACGATTGTAAAGAGGGTGGAGCCTATACAGATCAGGGTCATGGTTCTGAACCCTGCAGCTTTGCTGCGGTATTCGCGTTCGAAACCTATGAGGGCGCCCGCAATCAGGGAAAGAAAAAGGCGAAGAGTGTCTTCGGAAAAGGTATAATTCATTTGGGTTTTAAACTCGTTTTTGTCATTTAAATTTTGAAATAGTTTTTATCGAAGGCTTTGCGAAAGGCCTGGTGATAGGCCGAAAGGGTTTTGGTGTAAGTGTAAGCATAGCGAATGACTTCTTTTTTCATTGCTTTTTCGTTTCTGGCAAAGCGAATCAATTCATCGGCGACCGCTGAGTTTTGACGTCCGGAACTTCTGAGATTACTCCAGGCATAAATGCTGGACATGTTTTCGAGCATTTGTTTGAGCTTATTGAGATTTCCGTCAAATAAACCATAGTCGATGCGGTCAGCCAGCGGTTGAAGCTCTTTAAGAACAAAGTTGCGGTTGCTGAGCTGAAGACTGTCAAGTAAAGCAGGCGGGTCTGATAAAACCCGCCTTTGCACTTCGGTAATGCGATGGGCCTCGTGCTGCCAACTGGGCTGGGAGACTTTGATGTACTTTTCGACGCAGGATTTTCTCGTTTCCTTCAAATCGAGCAGGAAGTTTCCATCCGGGGAACCGTAGCCTTCTATAAGCACAGCATATCTTCTCAGACCCAGGCTGGAGGTGCCCGCAATGCGGAAGGCGATGTCCTTCAACCGGTAAAAAGCTGCGTCGGGCATACTTTTAGCCCATTTGGAGTAGAGCGAACTGAGCTGTTCTTTGTCGGTTTTGGAAAGCCTGGATAAATGGTTGTCATCAATTTTGAATTTACGGCGTCCTTTTTCAATTATGGTCTTTTTCGCCAGAAATTTTTTTCTTTTCCGGCCTTCAATTTCCCGGAGGAATTTTTTCATTATTCCTTTAGCCGTTTCTTTTTCCAATACCCGGATATAGCCCTGTTCAAGTTTGTTAAAATAATTGTCGGTGTAATACTGAACCAGATAATCCGCATCTTTTTTCGATACGTGCAGGTTGTCAGAGGCGACATAAATGCTGCAAAGCATGCGTACAATATCAAACAGACAGGGCCCCAGAAGGCATTCGTCAAAATCGTTTACATTAAAATAGGCCAGGCGGTTGTCCCCTTTATAGCTTCCGTAGTTCTCCAGATGAAGATCCCCGCATATCCAGACCAGGGGAGAGGAGTGGAGAAAGGACATTTTTGGGATGTCTTCAAAAAACAAATGAGCGGTCGCCCTGAAAAAACGGTATTTGTCATCATACATCGCCTGGTATTTCAGCCTGAGGAACTCCGGCAGACGGTCTCTGTTAAAGGTCCGTATGCGCTCAGCAACATCCATGTTATCCCCCATTTCTATCCAGGTTTTTTTGCACTTCTATCCAGTTTATTTCTCACTTTACATAAAAATACAAATCATTTATGATTTGGCGGATATTGATTAATTTTGGCAATCGATTAATCTCGGGATATGTTCAGGACCGGCCTTGTTTTTGCTTTTTGTTTTTTGACAGTTTTAGGGTTTTCTCAGGAACCCCGATTTAAAGCCGGGCTTACAGGTGGGCTAGTCGCCTCGGATATTCCAGGAACCGATACCCGGGACAATGACGTTGATTACAATAAATTAGGATTTACGCTTGGGGCCCTTGTCAATACCAGAGTTAATGACAAGACACTTGTTCAGCTGGAAATTAATTACATTCAAAAAGGGACCGAGCAGAAGCCGGATTCGAACAATCAGGGGTATTTTAAGCTTTCTTTGAATTATATTGAAGTTCCTTTATTGATCAGGCGCCGCCTTCACTTTTCAGTTTTCAAGAGACCCTCCACGAATTTTGACCTGGAGGCCGGTGCTTCGTACGGAAAAATTTTCAGCATGGCTTATGTGGACGGAACCAATACTCCGGCGACGCTTAATCCGGCTGCATTCAATCAGACGGACATCAGTCTTCTGTTTGGCGTTGATTATAATTTTAACCCGAACTGGGCTTTTTGTATACGGTACACGAACTCTCTGATTGCTGCCATCAAAACGGACCCTCTGCCTGCAGGTTATAAATATCTTTCGGCACTTCCATACACATTTAATCATGGGGATAATGTGGTTATACAATTCACTATAAAATTTGCATTTGGTCCCGGTGGAGGCAGCTGAAAAGCATGACATTCAGGTATTTAAAAAAAATGGCACAGATTTTGAATATAGAATTATAGATTTTTAAAAAACAGCGTTATGAAGACCTTTGGTATTTCCCCGTTGATTAAAATGCTGATTCTGGCATTTGTTGCACTAGTTGATCTTGCTCAGGCACAGTATTATGATTATCCACCTCCGCAGGGACCCCCACCCAGACAGAGAAGGGGGGAGCGTCAGGAGCCTGCACAACTGCCGCTCGGAGAGCCCAGCGGATACGTTTCTCTTAATTTCGGATTCGTAGGTATTCCACAAGGCAATTGGGCTTCAACTACCAACATGAAATACGGAAGTTACGGAGGCTATGCCACTGTCGGCACTTCGGAGAACATCTCTGCAGGAATTCCGCTAAACGGGACTAATTTTGGAGTTGCCCTGATGCTTGGAGCCTATAGTAACCCTGTGGATATGGGCAGCTATACGAATAACTTCGGAAATTCGGATTCGGGCAGATACAATGCCGCTAATTATTATCAACCCAGCGGCACAAGTTATAACGCTACTGTTCTTATGGGCGGTCTTTTTTATACCTATCCGATGGGAAGATTTTCCCTGGATTTCAGGGGCATGATCGGTATTGCCTTTTGCGGTTTGCCTGATATCTATTTTATAGGTACGTATGGAGGAAATCAAACAGATTCGTGGGAGGTTGGCGGAACCAATACAACTGGTTTTGCAACCGATCTTGGAGTGGGGCTGCGTTGTGTGTTTCGCAGGAATACCTGCGCCATGCTGAATATTGATTATACGGGGATAAATACTTCGTATTCAACCACAATGACCCATGATTATTATTATGTTCCGGTATCAGCCACTTCAGCAAATCTGACTCCATGGGTAGCCAACTCGAATCAAATTCAGGTTTCGGGTAGCCTTTCGATGTCGCTGGTTACGGTTAGCGTGGGTATAGGTTATCAGTTTGGATCGGTAAAATAAACTAAAATTTGTGCTCATGAAAAAGCTCCTTTTCTCGCTTGCCTTTTGTTCGGTTTCGTTGTTTTCGGTTGCCCAAGGGTCTGCACAACAGGCACCCCAGGGATCTTCACAACCTGTTCAGCCTGGTCAGGGGCCTTCGCAGCGGAAATTCGGAATGGACCCCAAGGCTCAGACCGAGAAGATGGCGGCTCAACTGGGTCTTACTGACGCTCAAAAGACACAGGTGCTTATCATCAATAACGACGTCGTAAATAAAATGAAAGCGCTCAGGGCCAATCAGGATGCAAGTGTTGATAAACAGCAGGGGCGTAAGAAAATTGAAACGGACAGGGATATTGTATTTAAAGGAGTTTTGACGGACGAGCAGTACAGGAAATATACCCTGATGAAAGAGGATGCCGCACGCAAGCGGCTTTAACCTGTAACCAGTATTTGCCAGCCGTTAATTGTGAATTTCGGAGTCACGCTGTATTGTTGCAAAGCAACGGTGGCGGGTCCGCTGACGACGGCTCCGGTGTAGGCAAAAGTTGCACTGTGAGCCGAACAGAAAAAATCATTGTAGGCAGGTTGATAAACAACCGCTGTTCCCTGGTGCGTACAGTATTCGGATACCGCCAGGTATTCTCCGGGTTTTACTGTTGCAACGATGATTCCCTGAACATACACATAGCCGCCATTGTTTAACAGATCGGTATAGGGAGAGACCCATGTGTTGATCGTGATGTTGACGTTGGAAGGCGGAGTCGGATAAGCCTGAGGTGTGGAACTGCAGGCGCCAAGACAACGGGTTAAGGCATAGGCCCCGGCAGTCATTCCGGTTAGTTTCAAAAATTCTTTTCGGGTCATTGTCTGGCCTCAGGAATTTATTTGCACATATCCTTGATATCGTCGTATGATTTATAGTAATCATACTCCCCGGCTTTGCTGAAATCCTGGCAGGCGCCTTCTTTGTTGCCCATAATAAATTTTGCATGCGCCCTGTTGTGATAAGCTTCGCCGTAATTCGGTTTCAGCTCAATGGCTTTGCTGTAATCTGAAATTTCACCGGTGTGGTCGCCCTTCTGGCCCCTGACCAGTCCTCTGCGGTTGAAAGCCAGGTAATTTGAAGGGTTCAGTTCGATGGCTTTGTTCAGATCCTGAATTTCGCCCCGCTGATCTTCGAGGTCGCCTTTCAGTATAGAACGGTTGTAATAGGCCATGGCATAATCAGGTTTCAGTTCGATGGCATGGGTAATGTCTTTCATAGCGTTGCGGTGTTCGTCGTTTTTCCAGACATTGCTTTGGGATTTTGACTGTTCGGCATCTGCACGCTTAAGCCGGCACATTCCCCTGGCGTTGTAAGCCTCGGCAAAATCGGGCTTCAGTTTGATGGCCTTATCAAAATTACTCATGGCTTTATCGAATTTACCCAGACTGTCCTGAGCGATTCCGGCAGAAAGCAGGGATTGGGGTGTTTGGGCAAAGAATCCGGCTGAAAACAGAACGGAAAGGCAAAGGAGCAGAAACTTTTTCATCTTACTGGTTGGGTTGGGTTTAGGGTATTCAAGATATAAAGCTAAGGTTTTTATTGTTAAGCATTTGTGCAAATTTTGTGCCAAATTTAAAAGGTTTTGCTGTAACCTATGGTATCTGCTGACGTAAAACATGACAAGACGATTGGGAGCGGTATGGAGCGGACGATGAACAGATTCTGGTTGGTTTGCCTGACAGTTTCGCTGTTTATTTCTGTTATTTCGAATGCACAGCCTGACTTGCCCGATCCCCCCGCCAATTTACAGACTGCGACAGCGGGTTCTCTGGTCATTCCGATGGACAATGTCAATCAGGCGGTTGTCGCGCCTTTTAATTTAATGTCCTATGGGCTGGTCAATGCACTTTTGCAAAACAATATACCCGTTAAGTGGATCATTAAGTCGGGCAAACTGAAGGACGGGGTCGATTTTTCAGATTCGGCGATACGAATATATCCTTCTGCTTTGCCGGTTGCTATGGTTAACTTCATTGCCAGCGCCTTTGTTATTGACAGTGCTTATGTAAACAACTCCTTTTACGGTTTCGGTCTTACAGCAACCCAGGTCATTACTTCTTTTGGAAGTAATGTCGCCGTATTTAAGTTTACCAAAGATGTGACAGTCGATGTTCGCTACACACTTAATTTCCATCCCAAAATTGCGGTGTTTAATAACGGGGGAAACCAGCTTTTGCAATCGAAGATACTGGATGCGGCGGGCATTCCTGATTACGAAGATATCAGTGCAGGCGTATTCGGAGGCTTGTCAGCTTGTTTTACGTTCTGCTCTGAAGCGCACTGGGAATCACTTAGCGAAAGTGATTCGGCCATAACCAACCGGGTTCGGACTTTTGTGTTGAGCGGAGGAAATTTTCTGGCCCAGTGTTACGGAGTAAATACCTATGAAAAATATGAATTTTTTCACAGCACAAAAGGCACTGTGATCGAAAATGCCAATGTGACCAATGCTTATTTTAATCCGGATATGGCCTATATGCAGTTTATGGCCACCCTTGTTTCGAACGAAAGCGGGGCCGAACAAAACTGGGTGCGTAATCCGGGATCAAACTGGGTACCCGGATTTTATTATGCCGTAAGTCAGAGTCCTCAAAAAGATACGGTTGTGGCAGCAGGTGCGCACCTGACTGCTCCGCTGTCTGCAGGAGGAAATGTTTTTTACCTGGGTGGTCATGATTATTTTTCGGGTGGTACTCCGGATTGGACGAATATAACCCACATCAATGCAGCCCGCTTGTATCTGAATGCAGCTCTTATTCCTTCGGGTCGTCCGACTGCCTTTGTGGCCAATGCAGGAACAACAAAAAATATATGTGTCGGGCAAAGCGTAACACTTGGGGGAAGTCCGACCGGTCCCTCAGGATCACTATATTCCTGGCAGCCCGGAAAAAGCCTGAATGACAGCATTGTTTCAAATCCCATTGCTACACCGTCGGCCACGACCACTTACGGCGTTTATGTGGATAACGGTGGATGTCCGCAGGTTGCATCGGTTGTTGTAAATGTGAATCCGCTTCCGGCGGCTGATGCCGGAATACCTATTGCAGTTTGTCCCGGTAATCCTGTTGCCCAACTGGGTGGTTCGGTAAGCAATGCAACGGGAGGAATATGGACAGCAGGGGCAGGTACTTATACGCCTTCGGATACTGTTTTAAATTCAACGTATACTCCTTCGGCTGCCGAAATAGCAGCCGGAAGTGTGACGCTGACTCTTGGAACCAGGGGAGCAGGACCTTGTGCGGGTGCTTTTTCCCAGGTCAAAATAACGATTACCAATCCGCTTGCTGTTGCCATTACCCCCAGCCTGAGCATTGTCTGTTATGCACAGACTGCCGTGCTTACAGCTTCCGTAACAGGCGGCCTGGCTCCTTATACCTATAAATGGAGTTCGGGGGAAACTTCGCAGATTGTGAGTAATAAATCTGCCGGTTCCTATACGGTTACGGTAACAGACGCCACCGAACATTCCTGTACAAAAACGGCGAGTGTAACTTTTACTGAAGATGCCCAACTGCTGATTAACACCTCTTCGAGTACGGTGGCTTCGTGCACAGCAGTAACCAATATTTCGGCTTCAGGAGTTGGAGGAGACGGAACCTATGCGTACGACTGGAGTACCGGGCAGAGCAACTCAACCATTTCGGTCAATGCCGGCGTTTATACCGTGACAGTGAGTGACGGTGTAGGTTGCGCCGTCACCGATGTGATAACCGTAAAGTCGGCCGTCAATGGAAATCTATCAGTGCTGGTGAATTCACCTGCTGCAGCCTGTTCCGGAGGAGGGACTTCGCTTGTGTCTGCAGTGGCAAGCGGAGGTTTCGGAACGTATACTTATTCCTGGAATACCGGTCAGACCAACAGTTCAATAACCGAAACCAAAGGGACCTATTGCATTACGGTAAAAGATTCTGCAGGGTGTATTAGCAGTGCTTGCGGAACTGTCAGCGAGGAACCGCAGTTCGTTTTAAATTTAAGCGCGCCTTTGATATGCAAAGGCGGATCTGTTGCGCTCGCGCTTACGCCATCGGGAGGAACGGCGAATTATACCTATACCTGGAACAATGGAGTCTCGGGTTTGACTTCTGAAGTTTCGGCTTCAGCTATTGAGGCAGGCGGGTTTCTGGCAGGTACCTATACGGTGACGGTAAGCGATGCGAATGTTCACGGTTGCACTTCCACGGCCTCCCTGACTACCCTTCAATCTCCGTTGATGACGCTGACTTCGGACAGCATTGCTCCCAGTTGCTTCGGGGGATCGAACGGGCAGGGTTCGGTAACGGTTGGCGGGGGAACTGCGCCTTATTCCTATACATGGTCACCCACCGGAGGGCTGAGCGCCAGTACTACAGCGGTGATGGCAGGAATTTATACCGTAACGGTTACCGATCATATCGGATGCACTTCCGTAAAAACAGTTACGATAACCTCTCCGACTGCTGTTGTTGCAGCCACTTCAATTCTTGATTCGGTTTCCTGCAGCGGAGGCAGCAACGGCAGTGCATCCGCAAGTGCCAGCGGAGGCCATCCCGGATATTCGTACAGCTGGAGTACCGGATCGTCTGCAGCGACCGTAAGTTCACTTGCGATGGGAACCTATGTGGTTACTGTTACCGATTCAAAGGGCTGTACCGGTTTTTCGACGGCGGCGATTGCGCAGCCTTTGCCCCTATCGTCGGGTTCTTCGGTTTCAGGAAATGTACTTTGCTTTGGAGGAAGCAGCGGTTCGGCTCTTGTCAATTCTTCAGGCGGAAACGGAGTGTACGTGTACAAATGGTCACCGGCCGCAGGCACAGGAACGGTTGTTTCAGCTTCATCCTTCGGGATTTCGGCATTGGGAGCAGGCACCTATACGGTTACGGTAAGTGATCAGAAAGGATGTTCTTCAACTTGCAGCCAGACGATTACCGAGCCTTCACAACTGACCGCCTCTGCTTCGGCTACTTCAAATGAAAAATGTTTCGGAGGCAGCATAGGAGCTGTCGCAATTGCGGTGACAGGAGGAACAGGGCCATCGTACTCGTATATCTGGACCAACGGAGGTTCGGGATCATCGGCAGGTGGATCAAGGCTTTCGGGTTTAGCTTTAAGCGTTTCGGGTTTAGCGGCGGGGACTTTTACGGTAACGGTTACAGACGCTAATTCCTGTGCTACGACTGCTGACTTCAGTCTTAGTCAGCCGCCTGAGCTCATGGTGACGGCTTATCCAACGGCCCATATAACCTGTGACAGCGTAGTGGTTATTTACGCGAATGTGAGCGGAGGAACAGGCGCGTATCGCTATTCCTGGAATACCGGAACCATCGGAGATACCCTGATTACGGTTAACACAGGACACTATTCGGTAATTATACAGGATGCCAACGGATGTACGGCCCAGGATACGGTAAGTGTGGTGGCTTTGAACAGCACGTTGGCTGCAAGTGTTTCGGCCCCGGCAAAAATCTGTAGCGGAACTGCGGCAACCGTAACGGTAAGCGTAAATCCCGGCGTAAACCCCTATACCTATTCCTGGAACACCGGCGAAACAACATCGAGTATTACGGCGAATCCGGGTACGCACTGCGCAACAATAACCGATATGGACGGGTGTAAAACCACTGCCTGTCTGTTTATTCAGGCGGACAGTATAGGTTCAGTATCGGCTTTTAGCGATACGGCCTGCTTTGGAGGACAGACCAATGTATCGGCTAAGGTCAGCGGGGGGGCGGGTCCCTATACCTGGTTGTGGAACAATGGGGTGGCGGGTTCGGAGGTTTCAGATTCAGCAGTACTGGTCCCGGGCTTTTCACAAGGATCCTATACAATAACTGTAACGGATGCAGTATCCTGCTCGGCAACAACATCTGCTACTGTGGTTCAGGCAAGTGCTTTGACTCTCAGCTTCCCGAATAATTTTAATGTCAGTTGCTTCGGAGGAAATAACGGAGTAGCGCAAGGTGTTGTAACAGGTGGAACACCTTCGTATCATTTTTTCTGGACGGTTACCGACAGCACATCCGTTTACGGGGGATTGTCAGCAGGCACCTATAGTCTGGTTGTGCGTGACGCTATGGGGTGCACTAAAATTGCGGCAACAACCATTACCCAGCCCAGCCTTCCGCTTACCCTTGACTCCACATTGTCCAGTGTCAGCTGTTTTGGGAAAAGCGATGCCGCTGCCAGCATCACTGCCAGCGGCGGGACTTTACCCTACCGTTATTCCTGGATAGGGTTGGGGGATACCACGGTTTCTGCAAGCCATCTTCCTGCAGGTTCCTATTATGCCTATGTCACTGATAAGAACAACTGCTTTGCTGCTAATATCATCACGATAACCCAGCCCGGACTATTGAAAGCTACTCCTGACCCGATTAGCGCCGCCACCTGTTTCGGACTCAGCGATGGTAAAATTAATGCGGTGATTTCGGGAGGGACGGCACCGTTTACCTATTCCTGGAGTAACGGTGCATCGGGTGTGACGGCTTCGGATGCGGGCTTTCTGGTTTCGGGTTTATCGGCCGGTACGTATACACTAACGCTGAGTGACAAGAATTCGTGTATGCTGACCGAATCGGTCAGCATTACGCAGCCTGAGCAGTTGAGCAGCTCATCTGCTCAAAACAATGTTTCCTGTAATTCGGGAGCCAATGGAAAAGCCACAGTTACGCTTACTGGCGGGACTCAGCCGTATGCGTATTCCTGGTCCAACGGAATAACAGGCTCTACAACGCTGGGGCCTGATTCACTGTTTAAAATTGCTGGTCTTTCTTCGGGAAGCTACAGTCTCGTTACAACCGATTCGAACGGGTGCTCGCTGAGTACTGTCATTGTGATCACTCAACCTCCGCCTTTGACGGCCCTGCTGATGCCGCTTTCGTCAACCTGCGGAAACAGCAATGGCAGTGCATTGGTAACGGCTGCAGGAGGAAGCGGGCCGCTTTATTCGTTCAGCTGGAGCAACGGTCAGAATGCAGTTTCTTCTGACTTGAGCAATTCGATTTCGGCACTTTTAGCTGCTGAATACACAGTAACTGTGAGCGATGCGAATGGCTGCTCACAGAGTGACTCAGTAAAGGTGAGTAACATCAGCGGAGCAATTATTGATTCGGTCACTTCGGTTTCACTGAGCTGTTTTAATTCGGGCAACGGTGAGGCCCTTGTTTATACAAACGGTGGGACTGCTTTGTTTACCTATTCCTGGAGTACTGGTGCATCGGGAGTAACCGTTTCCGGATCGGGGTTTAGCATTTTTGATTTAGCGGCGGGCGGGTATACGCTTACGGTCACAGATGCCAATTCGTGTTCGAGCGTTACTTCGGTCACAGTAACCCAGCCTGTTGTGACGGGTATAAAAACTCTCCCTTCTGATGTTACCTGTAACGGGGCAAGTGATGGGGCTTTAAAAGCAGCAGCTACCGGTGGTACCGGTTTGGACTATACCTACAGTTGGGCCAGCGGAGTGTCGGGTTCTACTGTTCAGGTTTCGGCTGCGGGATTTAGTGTTTCGGGTTTGAGTGTCGGAGTGTATACGCTTACGGTTTCGGATAAAAACGGATGCACGGCTTTCGAATCCTTTAACATCACTCAGCCTCTTCCAATACTTCTCAGCGCAAAGGTAAAAAACGCAAGCTGCAGGCTCTCCTGTGACGGGCAAATCAGCATTTCGGGAAGCGGAGGAACCGGAGCATGGCAGTATAGCTGGTCGGCCCCGGGAGGACCGGTAACCGACAGCGTGACTTTATTATGTGCCGGAAATTACTGTGTGACCGTCAGCGATGCTAATGCCTGCAGCGTTGTCAGCTGCAGCGTCATTACCCAGCCGACAGTACTTTCGGCTTCGGTCTCGACGCTTTCGGCACATTGCCATCTGCGGGACGGTTTGGCTCTTTCAACGGCCAGCGGAGGCACGGCGCCTTATACCTATTCCTGGATTTCTACCGCGGTAACTGATTCTGCGCTGCTTGCTGTAGTCTCGGGAAATTACTGCGTAAGTGTCACGGATGCCAACTTTTGTTCGACTTCGGTTTGTACAAGTATCGGAGAGATTCAGGGCGTGGCACTGGCACCTTTGACTACGAGAGAACCCAGTTGTTACGCTTCGTGTAATGGAATGGCCTCGGTCTCGGCATCGGGTGGAATAGGGCTGCTTACCTATTCCTGGAGTTCGGGCCAGACTGCAGCCGGAGCCAGCGGACTCTGCGCAGGTACTTATTCTGTCAGTGTACTTGATCAGGAAATGTGTAAAGATTCGCTGACGATAGTTGTGAATCAACCCAAGGTCGTTACGGTCATTGCAGATTCGGTTGCTGCCCTTTGTATAGGGCAGACTGCTACACTTGAGGCTATTGGTTCGGGTGGAAGCGGAGGGTACATGTATTCATGGCTGCCCACTGGCCCTGAGGTAACTCCGGTTGTCAGC
>Ga0206879_1075_pt1 | contig 24034 bp, 28 predicted proteins | sample Alteio_BWOrgCont_5_FD_152897 | JGI IMG/M metagenome (GOLD analysis project Ga0206879, IMG submission 152897) | Enriched cells from forest soil in Barre Woods Harvard Forest LTER site, Petersham, Massachusetts, United States -... | ecosystem: Environmental > Terrestrial > Soil > Temperate forest > O... | reverse complement strand
GCATTTGCCATGCTCATCCTACCTTCTCAGAAGCTATTAAAGAAGCCAGCCTGGATGCAACAGGCAAGAGAGCACTCAATATGTAATTAAGTAATTATGAACTATGAGTTATGAATTATTAGGACATTACAAAAAGAAGATTTAAATAAAAATTCTCAATTCATAATATTCACTTCCCCTCACCCAATTCTGACTACTGAATTCTGACTACTGACAACTATATGAAGACCGGCATATTACTTGTAAACTTAGGGACCCCCGATAGTGCTAAGACAGGTGATGTGCGCAAATACTTGCGTGAGTTTTTAAACGATCCTCGTGTTATAGATATCTCTTGGCTGTGGCGCAAGCTGCTTGTTAACTTGATAATTGTTCCATTCAGAGCGCCCAAGTCAGCTAAGCAATATAAAGTTATCTGGACCCAAGAGGGCTCTCCCCTATTGATATATGGTGAAAGACTTAAAGATAAATTACAAAAAAAGCTGGGTGATACTTATATAGTGGAACTAGCCATGCGTTACCAGCAACCAAGTGTACGTAAAACATTAGATAAGATTGCCCATAAGGTAGAAAAACTGATTGTAGTTCCGCTATACCCGCATTATGCTTCTTCCAGCACAGGTTCTACTATAGAGAAGGTAATGCAGGAAATTAAAGATTACGAAGTAATACCCGATATTAAAATACAAGGCCCCTTCTTTAATCACCCTGAATTTATAAAGGCTTTTACCACTATTGCTCAAAAACAAAACAAGCTTTCCGATTATGATCATTATCTTTTTAGTTATCATGGACTGCCTGAAAGGCATATCATGAAGGGCTCAGAAGAATGTGGAATGAACTGCAAACTGAACGAATGTTGTAATACACTTACCGATAAAAACTTTTACTGCTACCGTGCATCTTGTTACCATACAACCAAACTTATTGCAGAAGCACTTAAGCTAACAGAAGGTAGTTATACAACCAGTTTTCAATCACGCCTTGGGCGCGACCCATGGATAAAACCATACACCGACCATGTGATAGCAGAAAAAGCTAAGTCAGGTGTAAAAAAAATGCTGGCCTTCTCCCCTGCTTTTGTAGCCGATTGCCTTGAAACACTTTTTGAAATTCGTATAGAATACAATCGCCTATTTAAAGAACATCGAGGAACTCAATTGGATTTGGCGGAGAGTCTTAATGATAGTGATGAATGGGTAGAGGCTTTGCAAAAAATACTACTCACTTGAATATAAAACCAGATTAAAAAATTAAACCATGAAAATAGTAAGAGTAACGTACACGACCAAGGCCGAGTATTCGGAACAGAATCAAAGCAATATCAAGAATGTAATGAGTGATCTGCAAAAACAGACTCACCCCGGTATGCTATACCATGTATGCATTAACCCTGATGGTAAAACATTTACTCATACCGCATTTTTTAAATCAGAAGAGGATGAGAAAATACTGCTAGGACTTCCATCCTTTAAAACCTTCCAGGAAAAACTTAAAGCAAGCGGACCAGAGACACCTCCAAAACAAGAACTATTGTCATTCGTAGGTTCATCCAAAAATATATTTTAACTCAAAACATTAAAAAATGGCAAATAAAATTGGCACCAAAGAAAAGCCAACGGCTTTAAAAACCCCTCCATTATCATCTGAATTTACCATGCACAAAGATGAAAAAGATGGCAAAGAAGTATTAGTATGTACAGTTGGGAAAACTGTTTTATTGTATGACTATTGTTGCCTGGCAGACCTCCATGCCATGTTAAAAAAGCATGGTGACTGGATAGAGCTTGGCAGTGCCGACGAAGAAAAACCTGCCAAGGAAGGAACTGTTGAAGCCTGGGGGCGCTCGCCTAAAAACCCTGTTGGAGGATGGTATGGACTAAAAAAAGGCTTGCGTGGCCGTTTTGGTATGTATGTTCCACCTTTAATGGAATACCTAGGGCTTGCTGAGCTAACGCATGATGCCAAGGGGAACAAAATGAGGACAAAATAAATTTTGGCTCATACAGCACCAGTATTCAGTCCCCCATTTATAGATTAGGAAATATTGCTTAAAGTGTATATGTTTGTCTTATAAATGAAAAAGACTGCCGCCATACTTCTTGCTCTAGTTTTCATCTTATATATTGGTGGTGTTAAGATTCTTTATGGCTTAAAACTCGATACAGTTAAGGAAACTTCGTTCAATTATATTAAGAAAGGTAATCTTAATAAGGAGGAGACGAGAGACTTTACATTCACTAAGCTACAATATGCCGAACTAAACTGGGCTGACTTCAATAAAGAATTCACATATAATAATCAAGACTATGATATTTTGAGTGTTCATACTATAGGTAACCAGGTAAAAATGCTTTGTTATAAGGATGATCTAGAAACTGAAATATCTACTGCTTTTAACACTGTACTTGATAAACTATTTACACCGCACCAACAATCTAAAAATGCTGATGAAAATATGTCGGGCAAAATATTTAAAGAATATTTGCCACAAGAATATATTCCTGCATCAACGCTACAAACAAGTTTTTTAACCTATATCTTTCAAGAGCACAAATTCATTTCTTTCTCTCCTGTAGATAGTATCTGGCACCCGCCCAGCCTTTGCTAGTTATCGAATAAGAATCTCTTCCTTATTTCTTTATCAGGCAGTTTTATTTACTGACTTATTCCAACTCACTTTTCCGGCATTTATCCGGATACATTGATTTGACATATTATATGTTAGAAAAACTGCTACCTGCTATTTTTTAGAAATTAACAAAAGCAAAAATTATGAAAACAAAAAAAATTATCTGGCTGAATATATTAATAGGAGCTTTCCTTATCCTTGCTATGAACACTTCAATTGCTCAATGGTGCGGATCTGACCAAATGTGGTTTCAACAACTTGCTTTACATCCGGATGTACAGCAAAAAGCCGATGAGTTGGATGCCTTTACGCAACAATTCATCAAAAATTACGAAACTCAAAGGGTAATGGGTAACACCGATACAATAACGTATATAATTCCTATAGTATTCCATATTTTACATCAATATGGCCCCGAAAATATTTCGGATGCACAGATATATGATGAAATGAGAATTTTGAATGAAGATTATGCAAAACTTAATCCCGACACTACGGCTATTGCTACTCCTCATTTTAAACAGATAGCCACTAATACCAAAATTCAATTCCGCCTGGCGCAAATAGATCCCCACGGAAATCCAACCAATGGTATTGACAGGATCTATACGTACCGCACCAATGACGCCAATGATCAGTCAAAGCTTAATTCATGGGACCGAACCAAATACATGAATGTATGGGTATGTAAAAACATTAATCAAAGCGGAGTTGTGGTTGGAGGAACTATATTAGGATATGCATATTTCCCACCAAGTGTGTCAAGTTTATACAGTGCATCAATAGATGGTGTACTGATCAACTACCAGGCTATAGGAAGCATTGGTGTTGCAAATCCGGGATGGGACAGGTGCCTGACACACGAATTAGGGCATACCCTGAATTTAGAACATCCATGGGGCTTAACGAATGACCCGGGTGTGAAATGTGGTGGCGCAGGTATATTCGATCTCCCACATACTAAAGGCTGGTTTTCTATTTGCCCCACAGATACCAATGACGCTAAAATTTGCGACACAGTCTCAACAAGTCCCCTGTTTGTTTTAACAGAAAACTGGCAGAATTATATGGACTATTCTTTTTGTTCTAATATGTTCACATTCGGCCAGGCAGAAGCCATGTGGGCAACATTAAATAGCAACCAGGCAGGCCGTAATAATTTATGGTCAGCTGCTAATTTAATAGCCACGGGTGTAAACCCTGATCTGGCATCCATTCCTGAAGATTCGGCCACAGAAGAAAAAAGATGTGCACCTATTGCAGATTTTTTTAACGTTAATAACCCTTATAATACTTGCCTTGTTTGCCAGGGAACACCCGTTAGTTACCAGGATGCTTCGTGGAATGCAGAACCCACAGGTTGGAAGTGGACCTTTACAGGTGCCAGCATAGCCTCGTCCACCCAACGAAACCCGACAGTGACCTATGATAGCCTTTGGTGGCAAACCGTTTCTTTAACAGCATCCAATTCAGTTGGTTCAAGCACTAAAACCAAACAATTTGCATTTGTAAGCCCATTATGGACCGATTATACGGGCCCCTTTTCAGAGGGCTTTGAAAACCCATCAAATTTCAATTGGATCCTTCTTAACAATGCCAATGACCAGTCACACTGGCAGATCACCTCTACAGCATCCTATGGTGGACAAAATTCCTTAATGCTGAATTCATTTGCACCGGATGTATACGCCAGTAATATCAGTCCTCCGGTGGTTATTGCACCGGCTATTGCCCAGGGAAGTACTGATGATGCAATTACACCCTCTGTGGCTTTCAATTATCTAAGCTCCTCAACCTTGAGTTTTGTATATGCCTGTGCTACAAGTGCGGGTAATATTGTTGATATCACAGAAAGTTTGACTGTAGCTTATTCCTTAAACTGCGGAAAGTCATGGACCCTTATTAAGAACATTACCGATACAGCCCTTATTACAGGAGGACAATGGGGCATATCCTATGTTCCTAAATCGGCTGGGGACTGGAAATCGGTCACTATTAAGCTGCCTTCAAGCCTTTATGGCAAGGGCAATGTGCGGTTCAGGTTTGAATATACCAGCGGCAATGTCGGCAATAACCTATATATAGACAATGTAAACCTGAGCGGTGTTTTGGGTATAGACGAACTATCGGTACAAGATAAAGGCTTTACAGCTTATCCTAACCCGGCAACTGAAAACACCCGAATAACCATAAGCTATAAACTGAGTAGCAGCCAAAATGTAAAAGTTATGGTTTCTGATGTATTAGGTAAAGATGTGAAGGAACTGGTAGATGAAAAACAAAGTGAAGGACTTCATACTTTTAACTTTAATGGAGGAAATCTTTCTCAGGGGCTCTATTTTGTAAAGCTTATTACCGATGACGGTATTGTAGCTGCAAAAAAACTAGTAATAGTTAAATAGCCTACTGATCTTAAAAGAGGGAGATGCAGCTGTACTCCCTCTTCTTTATTCTCTTCAAACTACTGTGTAGATAAATAACCCTGATTTAAAGGATTATTTATTGGACTATCCATACTATAGAATTACTGTTATATTTGTTCATACACTTATATATATAAAGCAGTTAAGTTTTATAAATATAAAAACAAAGAGCATGAAAAAATATTTTACCTTATTACTTTTACCGGTGTTGTTTTCATGCAATGGTGTAAACGACAAAACACCTCCTCCTGTGGAGCATACTCCATCTGCTGCTGACCAGGAGCTTATCCGACAATTAAAAACAAAAGATTCTGTAATAAATGATCTCGTAAAATCATTTAACGAACTGGCTGATAATATGAAGGCCATCAAGTTAAAAAGAAAGAGCTCAGCACTAAATATGGATGGAAAGACATCTATTAAAGTAAAAACGGAGCAGAAAAAGAATGATGATGAGATCATACGCAAATTGCTTAATTCCAGCCAACAGACCATAGCTTCTATGAAAGAAAAGATGGAAAAGTATGGCATCAAAAATTCGGACCTTGAATCGGTTGTTCTTGAGCAAAAAACGGAAATGAATAAGCAGGAATCAGAAATTGCAGCACTTAAGAATCAGCTTAATGATAAGGATGCTAAAATAGATGCTCTTACTTCAAATTTAACTAAAACAGAGAGAGAATCTGCCGTTAAAACAGAAGTGATGAATTCGGGCTATTGCATTATTGGAACCAAAGAAGTGTTGCTAAAACAAGGTGTATTAGCTCAAAAAAGTGGGAAATCAGGCTTGAGCCGCATTGAGGAATTAGGCCCTGATTTTACCAAACATGGGTTTAGTATAATTGATATGTACAAAACCACCGTAATTTCGGTTGCAGCAAACAAGCTTAAAATACTGACTAGCCAGCCCAAAAGCTCTTACACTATAACTGACACACAAGAATATATAAAAAAGCTTACGATAACCAATCCTACTCTATTTTGGAGTGTGTCTAAATACCTGGTAATCGAGGTTTCGACGGATGCCCCGAGTGATCCGACCAACCAGATCAGCCTATAGAGTCATGTACCATTTTATCGCATATCACGCTGATAATCAATACATAATGACCTCGCGCTGGTTTTAAGAACAAAATCTGTTGTTTTTTTATCAAAATACTCACCCGCTGGCCCATTCCCGGCCCTCTATAAATACCTTAATTTTATGTTTTTGAGAATTGAAAAATTATTATCTTTGCCGTCCATTTAAAAAATCATGAGTATAAACATCGAATACGAGACAGTATTTATCCTGACACCGGTATTGAGTGAAGAACAGACCAAAGAGGCTGTTGACTTTTACCGTAAAACCCTTAAGGATTGCGGCGCTAAGATCACTAATGAAGAACATTGGGGATTGCGCAAATTAGCGTATCCTATCCAAAAGAAAAGCACTGGTTTTTACCATGTAATTCAGTTTCAAGGCCCTGCAACTACAATTAAGGACCTGGATATAGCGTACCATAGGGATGAACGTATCTTGCGTTACATCACCGTATCGCTTGACAAACATGCCATTGCCTACCTCGAAAAGAGGAAACTAAGGTTTGGTAAAGGCAAGCCCGAAAAAGAAAAAAGCAAAGCAGAATCTACTATATAATAAACAGACACAATGGCTGAACCCAAAGGAAACGAAGTACGTTATTTAACCCCTCCTCCGATAGAGGTTAAGAAAGGTAAGTATTGCCGCTTTAGAAAGTATGGCATTAAATACGTGGACTATAAAAACCCTGATTTTTTAAAGAATTTTGTGAACGAACAAGGTAAACTTTTACCTGTACGTATTACAGGCAATTCATCTAAGTACCAAAGAAAGGTAGCACAGGCAGTAAAAAGAGCGCGCCATCTAGCGTTACTTCCATTCGTAGGCGATCTTTTAAAGTAAATCTATAAGCACATTATATAAGTCATGGAAATCATTCTTACACAAGACGTAGACAATTTAGGAAGCAAGTATGACCTCGTTAAGGTTCGTCCGGGCTATGCCAGGAACTTCCTTATACCAAGGGGCTTGGCAGAAGCTGCAACCGAATCGAGCCGCAAGTCTCTTGCTGAACTTATTAAGCAACGTGCACATAAAGAAGAAAAACTTAAGAAAGATGCAGAATCATCTGTAGCTAAACTTAAAGGCTTATCGATTAAGGTATCTGCTAAGACCGGAGAAAACGGAAAGATATTTGGTTCTGTTAATTCTGTTCAGTTGGCTGAAGCAATTAATAAAGCAGGTGTGACCATTGAAAGAAAGAACATCGATCTTAAGTCTGACCATATTAAGACCATTGGTAAATACAATGCTACTATACGTCTGCACAAAGAAGTTGTTTTTGAACTTCCTTTTGAAGTAGTTTCAGAATAAGTATCAGTTTATATAAAAAAAAGCCCACGAGTATTCGCGGGCTTTTTTATTTGTGGCAAACTACTATCTACTCAAAATCCATACTAATCTGTTCATGGCCATCCTTGCCTTTACCCTTGGTCTTTTTAGGAGCCTCCGGCTTAGCTTTCCCTTTGGCTGCAGCAGGCTTTGGTGATTTAGCTTTTACAACTTCTACTTCCGGTAATTTTTTACCTGAAGCTTTCAACATATCCATGGGAGGCATCTCGCCATCATCTTCAAATTCCAGGGCTCCCACATTTGCCGGAACAACTGGTTTAGGTTTAGGTGCCTTAGGATCGGGTACAAACTGTATCTCTTTTACCTTGGCATAGTTAAGGGGTTTACCCTGTGCCTTTATACCCATTACAGGCACAGCATCCGCTACTTTTATCTTTTCGATTGGTGGTTCCTTGCCCTTTTCCTGCCTGAAAATTACTTCGGCAATAACAAACTCATCTGCTGTAACCGATTCCATTTGCGAGCCCTGTGCCTCAGAGGTAAGGAGTATTTTCTTATCCGTAAGTTCGGGTAAAAAGCGCTTTATATAGTATTTCTTTTTCTCGCCTTCCCAATACACAAGCGTAACCGGCTTTTGAGGTTCATACTTGCATATAAGCACTATGTGTTCCTCAAAGTGGGCCGTCAAATCAAATCCGCTTAACCTGTATTGGCCATCCTGCGTAATAATCATGATCTTATCATCAGCAGAAAACTCACCCAGGAAAGTACCTCTTTCTTCGGTATTAAGCCTTAGCACTGTATCATCGAACCATATTTTTTGCGCACTTAATGTAGAAACACCCTTTTCCTTTTGCATTACTTTACGTACTGCATATTTAGAAACAATATTACCCTGCGCATCACGGCCCTTAATAGCCATATCTGCAAAGTCAACATCAAAGGCCTTAACACGTGCACTTGTAGTTCCTTTAAGATTGATAGTAACCACTTCGGCCTCTCCGTTAGGATTAGCTGTAAGGTAAAGCACTTCAGATTCCGGGTTACCACGGGTAAGTATATATTCCTTATCCCTTATGATAGATGTAACAGCAAAACGCTTTATCATGGTGTTGCCCCTGGCTCCATCACGGTATATCATATTGTATACGGTGCGCTCATCATTCTTTTTAAATACAGCTACATGGATAATATCCTTGCCCACAAAAGCTTTTTCGGATATACGGGTTACTACCATATTGCCATCTCTGCGGAAAACTATAATATCGTCCAGGTCGGAGCAGTCGCATACAAACTCGTCCTTACGCATGCTGTACCCGGCAAAGCCTTCTTCCCTGTTCACATATAGCTTTTGGTTACTTGCCGCTACGCGTGTGGCTTCAATGGTATCAAAGGCTTTTATTTCTGTTTTACGTTCCCTACCCTGGCCATATTTTTTCTTCAGTTCCTTAAAATAATCTACAGCATACTCCACCAGGTTATCCAGGTTACCCTGAACAACTTTCATTTCTTCCTGAAGATCCTTCATCAGCTTATCTGCCTGGAAGGCATCAAACTTAGATATCCTCTTGATCTTTATATCTGTAAGCTTTATTATATCCTCGCGAGTAACAGCACGATAGAACTTCTTTTTGTAAGGTTTTAAACCCTCATCAATAGTAGTTAGTACCGATTCCCATGTTTCGCATTTTTCAATATCATGATAAATGCGCTTTTCAATAAAAATCTTTTCGAGGGATGCAAAATGCAATTGTTCTAATAATGCAGCCTTGTTGATCTCAAGTTCTCTTTTTAATAGCTCCAGCGTCCTGTCTGTAGCAATCTTGAGCATTTCAGTCACACCTATAAAGCGTGGTTTATCAGCTTCAATAACACAAGCATTAGGCGAAATAGAAAGAGCACAATCGGTAAATGCGTATAAGGCATCAATGGTCTTATCCGGAGAAACACCGGCAGGTAAATGGATAATTATCTCAACATTCTCCGCTGTGTTATCCTCAATATTCCTGATCTTTATCTTACCCTTTTCGTTAGCGTTAACAATAGAATCGATAAGGGATGAAGTGGTGGTGCCAAAAGGTATTTCGTTAATGATGAGGGTCTTTTTATCTAATACAGTGATCTTTGCCCTTACTATTATCTTACCGCCTTTAAGTCCATCATTATAATTGGAAAAGTCTGCCATTCCTCCTGTTGGAAAGTCAGGATATATATGCGCCTTTTTACCTTTTAATATGGTAATGGAAGCATCTATCAATTCAATAAAATTGTGCGGCAATATTTTACAAGCTAACCCTACCGCTATACCCTCGGCACCCTGTGCAAGAAGCAAAGGGAACTTAACAGGTAGTATAACAGGTTCTTTATTCCGTCCATCATAGCTCGATTGCCAGATGGTAGTTTCTGCATCAAATATCACCTCGAGAGCAAACTTGGAGAGGCGAGCCTCTATATACCTTGGGGCAGCTGCTGAATCGCCGGTAAGTATATTACCCCAGTTACCCTGTGTATCTATAACCAGGTCCTTTTGGCCCAGTTGCACCATAGCATCGCCAATAGAGGCATCTCCGTGGGGGTGATACTTCATGGTGTTACCTATAACATTGGCCACTTTATTGTAACGGCCATCCTCCAGCTCCTTCATGGAATGAAGTATGCGCCTCTGCACCGGTTTCAATCCATCTTCCACAGCCGGAACAGCACGCTCTAATATTACATACGAGGCATAGTCAAGGAACCAGTCCTTATACATCTCAGAAAGATGAGTGATATGAGAGGATCCTCCTCCCTCCTCATGTCCCTGGTGTCCAGCTCCTTTATCGTTCTTTTCGTCCTCTGTCATCTATCCTATTATTTCAAGGTGGCGCAAAAATACTCTTTTGCACCCTTAGTATAGCTAACAAATTATAAACAAGGGTTCTTTAGCGGCTAATAGCCATCTTGCGGGTTATCTGGCTACCGTTAACATTGAAGGTATACAGGTAAATACCCGGGCTAAACTGCCCTGCTTCCAGGCTTATAGAATGCCTGCCCGGAGCTACGTTACCGTAATCATTATATAGCAATTGACGGCCTGCCAGATCATACACAGAAAATGTAATATGGGCTGAGGCCTTAATATCGTAGGCTATGCTACTGGTATTATTAAAAGGATTGGGTTGGTTCTGTGCCACTTTAAAACCAGAGGGAGAACTAAGCTCGTTAATACCTGTAATATTGGTAAATGCTATATATGCACTTATAGGATTATCCTGAAAGTAACCGTATTGCAATTCCGGATTCGAACAATTAATGGTTACCCCATACATATATCCATTAGAGTCAGGTATAGTTTTAGATGTATCGTTGAAAAAATATTTGTACCCCGAGCTATAGCTATTCGCCCTAAGGTTATTAAAATAATTACCTATGTGGGTACCCCTGGGTATGTTACCCGAGCCGCCTAAATGACAAAGGGTATCACCAAAGCCCGGAAGAAAACCCATAGTATCTAATTTAGAACCGTAATACGTTACATAAACAGCAAAGCGGTTACCTTTTAGCTGAAACTGTTTTGCATTTACTGTAAGATTAATAGGGTTAAGCCAATCGTTAGAAGGCGAAAGGCCGGTGCTTGTATATATGGTATCTGCATGCAATACCGTAGAAGTAGGATATCCGCTAAAATCCACCGAATCTATTTGTACAATTATGGTATCCTGGGTTCCGGAATGATTATTATGGCCAATGGTAATATGCAATGAATCTACAATTACGTTGGTAACAACACTACCTAAAGCATACCCGGTATCTTTATAGTTAGCGTCTATTACGGTATCGAACATTACCCCAAAGCCCTGCAAAAGAAATTGATTGGACAAGGGTGTTCCGGTATCCTGTATAGTATAACGGGAATTCATATAGAACATATAGCTCATAAAGTATGAGTGCGGAAAATGCAATGAATCAGCCTGTATATAATTGAGGTATGCCGAATCCGGTTGCTTATTGAGGGTTCTGTCTGTAGCATGGGATGAAGCCCGTGGAACAGCACCTTTAACATGATAGGCATAGTGAGCAATATCCTGCCCTTGCATATTTATAAATGCAAAAGATGTAAAGAAAACTATAAGAGCCAGGTATTTCCTTTTCATATTTCCCTAAGTGTGCTTACAAAAGTAATCTTTTGTATTGTTAGATAACGATAAATGGGGATTTATAGTATAGAACGAATAATAAAAAAGCCCCTGACAATCGTCAGAGGCTTTTTAAAAAAACTAAAGTATCTTACTGGGTAATAACCATTTTCCTGGTTACTGCAGTACCACCTACATTAAAGGTATAGAAATATATACCCGGTGTAAATTGGTTTGCTTCCAGGGTAATGGCATGTTTACCCGGAGCCACAGTAGAATAACTGTTATTGATAAGTTCTCTGCCTGTCAAATCATACACGCTAAATGTAACATCAGAAGCCTTAACCAGGTTATAGGTGATCTGTGTGCTTTGATTGAAAGGATTAGGCATGTTTTGGTTGATAGAGAAGTTGCTGTTAGCAGAAACTTCATTAACACCGGCAGGGTTATAATTGATAGAAGGGAAAATACCGATATCTTGTACAGGCCAGTAGCCTGTATCTCCACAAGGAGCAACTGGATTATCATCCCAATAGTAGTTACCACCATTCATATACCAGCCTGCATAAGAACCTGCAGTAACAGGCCAGGTTAAAGCTCCACCTGTGCCATGGTTGTTTATGTCGTTATACCAGTATAAGCCGTTTATGTATGAGTTAACAGCACTTGCCCTACCTAAAGGAGCACCTACAGATGTATAAGCAGAGGCTATATCACCGGCACCACAAACAGCTGCCTGTGATGAATAATATACGCCAATGGTATCTTGTTTAGAGCCATTAACCGATAATTGCACAGCAAAATTCCATCCTTTTCTGGCAGACGAAGGAATTGCAACTGGTATTGCAAGTGGTATTTGTATCCTTTGAATTGAATCGAGTTTATTGTATTTAAAAGTTGGCGTAGCACCACCTGGAACAACAATAAATTTAGTAGATGCAGCGTATGTTGTACCGGTAGGTGTACCATTGGCAGCAACCTTTAGAATTGTAATTACAATAGTATCGTTAACACCTGATGTATTATGGTAATGAAAAAATGCAGAAACCGTATCAACCGTTACAGAACCGGCATAAGGCGAACCCTGGAAGGTTACATTTTGATTTGCAGCATATGCATAAAGATCAAACAAAGTATCAAAGGTAACAACTACACTGGTAGCAGTCCATTGGTTTCCCTTTGAATTAGCTACAGCAATAGCAGACATAGTATCTGCCAGTGTATACTGTGAATTAATGATCAAAAATGGAATCCAGCTGGCAAACTGAGCAGAAGGATTAGCTACAATATCACCCACATAATTATCCAGGTAACCATCTGCAGTAATTGTTTCTACTCTGTCCGTACTTTTATAACTAGGATTCGCGTGAATTCTGTTTAATAAAGCCTGGTCAGGATTACTTGCAGAAGATTTAGACAAACCGGTTGCAGTACCAGGAGTTTGCGCTGAAGCACCTATGGCTAGTACAGCAAGTACCGCTGTAGCTGCTAATTGATAGATCTTTTTCATAATATTTTTGTTTTATAATTAATATTTGGAAGTACTAAAGTATATATATTTTAGATAATAGAGTGAGAATATGAGGTTTTTTTTAGTTGGTGTAAAAAAAGGGCTTTCACCATTTTGGTATTTCCCACTTGCCATGCACCTTCATAACTTGTTCAACCACATCTCTCACACAGCCTTTACCGCCTTCTTTTTCAGAGACATATATACTTAAGCTTTTTATTTCAGCTACGGCATCTTTAGGACATACTGGTACTCCTATCTTGCTCATCACCTCATGGTCAACCAGGTCATCACCCATATATAGTATCTCTTCTGCTTTTAAATCGTATGTCGCCATAAACTCTTTCATAGCCTCCCATTTATTCTCAGTCTTAAGATACACATCTGTAATGCCCAAGCGGTTCATACGTTGTTTAACGGCCATGTTATTACCGCCTGTTATAATACATAAATAAAATCCTTTTTTAACTGCAAGCTTCATTACTATACCATCTCTTATATTCATAACGCGCACCAGCTCACCATCGGGCATAAGTATAAGTGAGCCATCGGTAAGTACCCCATCCACATCAAAGACCATGGCTTTGACTTGCTTTAATAATTGCTTAAAGTTCTTTTTCTCCACCAGTTTGAATAATGCTTTTGGTTAGTGTTTCATATATTTCTTTATAAACAGGGTGTGCCTTGTTCTTAGATAAAAGCTCCAAATGCCTGTTTATAATTTTCTTTTCATTCCTGCTTGCAGGCCCTGTTTGGCTTACAGCCGAAGATTGTTTAAGTACGTTTTCGAATGTAGCTTTTACAAGCGGGGTAAAAAGACTAAATGGAATTCCTGCATCTTTACAAATCACCTCTGCAATGGTAAATAGATGATTGGGGAAATTATTTACAAATACAGCCGTCATATGTACCATGGTCCGTTTCTCAGAATTCAAATGGTATGTTTTGCCCTTTAGTTCTTTAGCTATAGCAGTAATTATATTTTCAGTCCTTTTATCGGATGCTTCTATAAAATAAGGTACACCTGGCGTAAGAATAGATTTAGTTGTAAATGAATACATGGGCCATAGCACTCCCACTTTCCCTGTAACTGTTTTAAGTACATTCAATGGAGTACTTCCTGAAGTATGAATTACAATTTTGTCTGGTAGTTTTAGTTTCTTGCAAACTTCTTCTATGGCATCGTCCTTCACTGCTATTATATAAATATCAGCGTCAGGGTTTATTTTTTTGATGTCGTTCGTATAAGAGCACTTTAACTTATCCGCCAGCTCTTTTGCATTATGCGGACTGTACACCTGGATTATCTTTCTTTTACTTTTAAGGGCAAGGGCTAAGGTAGTAGCTACTTTACCGGCTCCTATAAATACTATCTTTTCAGATGAAACAACTTTACTCATTTGGCGAAAGTAAGGCGCTTGCTTTTGCTTCTCTGTTTTTCCGTATTCTCGACCTAATGGATAGAACAGTACCCAGCACCATTATCAAACACCCCATCCATAATACATTAATATAAGGAAACACGATAGCTTCCATTACTATAAAATCTTTGGCCGTATGTTTTGATTCAGATATCGATATTTCCATTTTATGGTTCTCAGGATCTATCTTGGTAAAAGAAAATTTTAATCCCAAGCCATCAAGCGAAGCATCGATAGGCTGAACCATATCGTTAGTAATAACATATACCGGTTCGGTGGTATAGGTTTTATCATTTACATCGGTAACCTTTAACAAAGCGCCTACTGCAATATCGCTAGCTTTTAAATGATACTTTAACTTATCTATATGTGTATCTAAGCCTACCAGCATTATAATACTATTGGATGAAAAAGTAGTATCTCCCACCTTCATCATTTGCGCTTTTGCAGGAGTAAACTCACTACCCTTGTTCTCATCGTCAAGTGTACTTAGGTCAGCGTACTTAATATGTGTATAAATATCTTTAGTCAGGAAATGATGGGTAGAAGGCTCTGCCACATTACCCATTTGCGGGTTTATCTGTATCAGGGGGTTAAGCGTAAACTGAAGTGTATACTTATGCGTAGCCGAATCCTTTTCAAAATATTGAACATGATAAACTATATCGTGACCCTTCTTTTCTTTACCTGCATAGGTCACAAAATAATCTCCCATCCTCAACGTATCGCCACGAGCAATAAGAATATTGGTAGCGTTAGAATAATCTTTACCCAGTGACTCTACACTTTTACCCGATGTGTTCTCTGATATAACCTTTTCTTTAGATGTAGATATCAATGCCCCCATAAGTATTAGTCCGAACCCAACATGTGCAAAAGAAGCACCCGCCTTTTGAAAGTTGGCCTTCTTCGCTTTTATCCAATAGTAAAAATTAGAGGTGACTGCAAACCAACAGGCAACAAGAAGCGCTATATAAAACGCATTGGTCTCTTTTAGCATAAAAGCAGAAATAGCACTGGCAATAATTGTAACGAATACCGGCAACCTTAACATGGCCCAGAACTGTTTCATTTCTGTATTCTTGAACTTAAGATAAAGTCCGAAGCCAACCATTAGCAATACAATAATTGCGAAAGGAACCTGCCAGTGATTGTAATACGCTTTTACATCTACAGGCGGTGCCTGGTTAAGGTTAAATATTTTATTGGTAACAGGTATCGAAGTGGTAATAATAATTTGCAGGCACGACATAAGTAATACCAAAGCCCCCAGGAACATCCAAAACTCCCTGGACCAAAGTTCCTCTTCTTGTTTTTCACGAGGCATCTTTCGCCAATTGATAGCAAGTAATAAAAGTGCTAGACCGATAAAGAAGAAGAGGTAAATGAGCAACTGCCCCATCATTCCTTGGTCATTAAATGAATGCACGGATGTGTTACCAAGTATACCACTGCGCGTTAAAAAAGTAGAATAAAGAACGAGTATGAATGTGAGTAGAGGGAATACGAAAGTGGAGAATAAGGATTGCTTCCTGGCTTTGTAAATGATCATGATATGGCCTGCACCCACAAGGGTTAACCAGGGAAACAGGGAAGCATTTTCAACCGGATCCCATGCCCAAAAGCCGCCAAAACTAAGAGATTCGTATGCCCAGGCACCGCCCATAAGTACACCCGTACCCAATATCATTATGCCTAAAAAGGTCCATGGTAAAGCTTCTAGCTGCCACTCGCCGTATTTCTTTTTCCATAGACCGGCAATAGCATAAGAGAATGGGACGACGGTACTTGCAAAGCCCAGGAATAAAGTAGGAGGATGTATAACCATCCAATAGTTTTGCAGTAGAGGATTAAGTCCGCGTGCGGTAGGTGCCAGCTTGGTAACATAATCGGCCATTGCAAAGAGAGGGCCTTCACCAAAGCCGCTTACCTCACGCAATAATATAAACGGATTGCTTCCTATCCGTATACCAAAAACATAAAAGCCCAGCAACATAGATGCAAGGAATGCCTGCACTATAGATATAGTTGCCATCACTGGAGGTTCCCATTTTTTAGCCGTAAAAATTAATATGTTTCCGAGCACTACTTGCCAGAATGTCCACAACAAAAAGCTCCCCTCCTGGTCGGCCCAAAAGCTGGCAAGGGTATACATACGGGGCATACTGTTATCAGAATGTTCCCATACATAAGAGTACTGATACAGGTGCTTGAATATCATGCAAAACAAAGTGACCATGATACCTATCACAGCCAACGAATGTAAACGGAAAGCTATACGGCCTAACTTCCTCCAGAGACCATCTTCCAGCTCATCATTATTGGCAGAACGGAAATATGAAAAGGCTGCTAAAAGAGCAGCGGCAAAGGATAGAAAGGCAAAACTATTACCTGCCTGTTGCCATCCTATTTGCTCTCCAATAAAATTTATTCCTGTCATTTTTTAAATTTACATGGAGCCCTGGCTCTGCAGAGACGCGCTAGTGGCTTTATACTTCGAAGGGCATTTCATCAATACGTCTTTGGCTTCAAATTCGCCATTGTTAGGCGACTTGCCTATTACCACAATCTGATCTGACTTTTCAAAATCATCCGGCTTAGGCTTTTCCAGCATCACCTTGCGTTCAGCGCCATCTTTGTCTATCATATAAAATGTAAACAAGTTGGCATTCAGGTGCGGATCGTATAAAAAAGGTTTGTTCTTATCCAGCTTGCCCACTACATGGTAAACACTGCCCGGATGCGAAGTAGCTTCGGTAAATGAAGCATAAGTACTGTTATTAGATAGGGAAGTAACTATCACCCCAAAGGCGATAGCAATAATTATAATGGCAACAACATGTATCTTTTTCATTACTCTACTACTTTATTAGATTCCTCGTTGTCATTCTGAACGTAGTGAAGAATCTCTTCATTATTTTTTATCCTCAATTTCCTTTTCCATCTTGCTTACTTTCCTGTCAATTCCAATCACATATAAAAGTAAACCTGCGAGTATAATAAGCACTACGGCTACCACTACATATATCTTGCCTGAGTTTCTTAAGCTATCTGCCATATCTACATTGCCGGCAGGCTCTGTTTGTGCAAATAATTTACCTGTGCAAAGCAAAGCGAAAAGAAGCAAAAGGTTTCTGATCTTCCTCATATCTTATTGTGATTATATCGGTTTATTCTTTCCAAACGTATATTTATACTTGCTATCCATGAGCAGAGTAATATCCATCCTATAATAGCAGGATAAAATACTAAGCGCATATGGCTATCCAGGTCGTATGAATTAAAGCCCGGGTTGCCTCCGTTACCGGGATGCAGAGAATCTACATTACTAAGGCGTGGATATACCATTACAAAAACGATAAGCATAGCATAAGCAAAGATGTTATATACCGCAGAAACACGGCTCCTTTTTTGTTCATCATCCATAGAGCTCCGCAATACTATGTATGCAAAGTAACTCAACAGAGTTATAGCAGCACCATTCAGTTTAGGATCGTTAATCCACCATGCACCCCAGGTATATTTAGCCCATAAGGAACCGGTTATTAATCCTAACACTCCGAATACCATACCTGTGTAAGCACATTGAGAAGCAATAATATCATAATCTTCTTTGGGGTTCATCAGGAATTTTATACTGTATACTAATGATACGGTGAGTATGAACATCATGGCAAACCACATGCATACATGAAAGTAAAGATTACGTATCGTTTCGTGCAATATAGGCAGGGCAGGCACAGGCATTAAAAAACCTGCAACTACTGTATAGACAAGGAAAATTACACAGAGGGCCTTCCACCAAATTGATTTCATCAAGTTAAAAGTTTGTAATGTTCGTAAAGTTTATAAAGTCCTAAAGTCCGCTGTATCTCTTTTCCCTCTTTATTTATTTGCCTCATTCCGATAGCTATCTTGACCTCAAAAGGTCTTTAACACTCCCCACTTTTTACTTTATGAACTTTATAGACTTTCTACTCTGGTTTAATCGCGCCAAAGATAGGGAAATAATAAATAACAGAGGGCTGCAATAATCACATCCAGCGCAAACAAACTAGCCATATTACCGCCGTATGCAGATGCCTCGGCACCTTGCATACAATTTTGAGAAAGATGCTGTGCTGTAATAAGCAGTGGAACAAGCAAGGGAAAGCTTATAATGGCCATCAGCGCAAAGCCCCCACCACCCTTAGATGCAATAGCAAAAGAAACCGTAAGCAAAGAAGATATTCCCCATACAGATAGTATGAGTGTTAAAAGAAATATTACAAAATTGCTTACCGGAAAGCCCACAAAGAACCCATATCCTATTAAAGCAACAAGGCTGACCATAAGCATAAAGATTCCATTGTACAAAAGGCGCCCCATGATAAATTTGCGTGGAGATATAAGGGTATATATGTAGAGCATCTCCCCTTCTCTACCTGCAAAACTACCCGAGGCAGCAAACATGGCAATAAAGACTATAAGTATCCAAAAAAGGGCATTCCAGGTTTCAGAATCAAGACTGTGTTGGAAGCCCAAATAACTAATGTAGACTGTGCTACCTATATATAGTAGTATCGCAAGCCAAGACCTGCGGCTACGAAGTTCGTGTCTTAACTCACGCTGAATTATGGCTATTACCTGGTTCACGGCACAAATCTAATGCTGAATTTTGAATGTTGAATGCTTAATGCCAATTCATTCAAAATTTAGAATTCAAAATTCAACATTATTAAGGATAATCGATAGGAGGAAGTGACTGGAACTGCTTAACAGAGTATAATTGTTTCATACCCTTGTACTCATAGATAATAAGCGCATCACCGACATAGTGCCTTAAGCTGGGGGTGGTACTGCTAGAAACCTTATCCAAATTTGTAGGATCGGGATATTGATCTTCCTGATGCGATTCAATTGCATTAATGGTATAAGTATGATTCAGACTATCGAAAACCACAGTTCCGGGGCCATTGGCATTGTCTTCCATCTCGATACCCTGTCTATTAACATAAATAGAATCTATAGTTATCCGGCTATCTGATTTGATCTCAATTGAATAATTAGTACCGTAACTCCCTGCAACTCCACCACTCCAACCCTGGCTCGTTGCTTTTATCACCCTTACCTTTTGAGCAAAGCTATATCCAACCGAGCAAGTAAGCATTATTAATACTGTAAGAAGCTTTCTCATAGTATTTATGGATAACATAACTGTCTTAGTGAATTCATTTGCTTAACAAGAAGCATTTGCTTTTTATCGCCTCCATATATTAAAAGAGTCTCTCCATTATAGGTTCTTACAGGAGGTGGAGTTATTGCAGCACTACTCTTTACTCTAAGTGGATTTGGATATGGATTCATATCATCATGAAATTCACTAAAACTAATAGTATAGGTATGTTTTATACTATCGTATAAAGCTCTACCGGAACCCTGTGGCGGATTAAGCTGAAAACCCATACCATTTGTATAAACTGAATCGAACTTTATCTTTTCGTTCGTCTTTATAACTATAGAATAATTGGTGCCATGATGGCCCGCAACACCCCCACTCCAACTTTGTTTTGTAGCGCTAATGATCTTAAGTTTTTGTGCTGCCACATGGCCTGAAGAACAGGCTGCTATTAATATTGCTATAATGAGTTTTTTCATAACCATAAGTCTATGCCAACGAAAGTACAAGACCAAAATGAACTGAAGATGAAGGAATTACTACACCTAAAATATTTTTCTATATTTGTTTTAATAAATCAACCTATTAATTCCTAGGCAATGGAAGACACTACCACCCAAGATACTTCTAAGAAACTACATGGTTATGTAGCCAATCTAATTAAAGTAGAAAAAAGAAGTTATTCAGAGATCAAGAAACTACTTATCGAAAAGGGCTTAACAACCACAGAGGCAGAAAGCACTATTGATTCGGTCGCAAAGAGGCTTTTAAAAAACAGAAAGGATAAAGCTAAAAAAGACATAAAATATGGTGCACTCTTATTTTTTGGAGGTATTATTTTTACTGCTATTACTTATTTTCATGCCACTTCTAGTCCCGAAGGAGGCATGTTTTTCTTAGCATGGGGACCTGTAATATTTGGTGGAATAGCATTATTGCGCGGATTGGTTAATTATTTTTGATCTTCGCCCTCTCTATATATTAATATTTAATTTATACTATTAAACAAAATAACTATATTTGCATCCTAGTTCATTGAAATAGAGAAAGTACTCACCCCCTACCCATGTCTATCAGATAGAGAGGGGAGGAATCCGAAGGAGGAGGAATAAGTAAAAAACGGGTTTACAAGCCCCAAAGGTGTAAACCACTTTTTAGAACTTAAACTATTGAAAATGAGACATGAACGAGTTTACACGAGTTTACAAAATCAAAATACAATGCCTATTTAAAAACACCTTTTTAAGGATGCGACCCTGAAGCGAGTTCAGGGTGACAAGTCTTGGATAAAGGTTGCGTGAGGGATGCGAAGGAAAGGCAATCTTACTCACCCCTTAACCCCTCTCTATATGATAGAGAGGGGAGGAATCCGCAGGAGGAGGGGTGAGTATACAACCCAAAACCAAAGTTTTTATGCTATTTTGTATGCTGAAATGAATAATTTTCTATCTTTGCCACCCCAAAAATCAGGATATCATGTCAAGAATTTGTCAAATTACAGGTAAAAGAGCGATGGTAGGTAATACCGTTTCGCACTCTAATATTAAGACCAAGCGTAAGTTTAACCCAAACCTGCAAGAGAAGCGTTTTTATATTCCTGAAGAAAAGAAATGGATCACCCTTAAGGTATCTACTTCGGGTATTAAGATCATTAACAGGAGAGGTATATCTGCCTGTATTAAAGAAGCAAAGGCTAAAGGCTTTCTAAAATAAACGATTTGATGATTTGATAATGTGCCGATTTGATATTGAAAGGCATAATCATCAAATTATCAAATAAACGAATCATCAAATTAAAAAAATATCATGGCAAGAAGAAGAGGTAACCGTATACAAGTAATATTAGAATGCACCGAGCATAAGGCAAGCGGCCTGGCTGGTACATCGAGGTATATTACCACCAAAAACAAAAAGAACTCACCTGAACGTATGGAGTTGAAGAAATACAACGCCGTAATGAGAAAGATGACCCTTCATAAAGAAATTAAATAAATTGATTTGATGATTTGATAATGTGCCGATTTGATAATGAAAGGCATAATCATCAAATTACCAAATAAACGAATTATCAAATAAAAAATAGTCATGGCAAAGAAAACAGTTGCAACATTTAAAACAGGTAAAGGAAAGGATTTTGTAAAAGTGATCAAGATGGTTAAATCACCAAAAGGATCTTTTACATTTAAACAAGAAATCGTTCACAAGGATCACGTTAAAGATTTCCTCGCCAACAAGTAATCAATATTTAACCCTTATGAAAGCTTTCTTCTTGCTAAAGGAGAAAGCTTTTTATATTTTATGGAAGACATAGCCCACCATTATCTGGAGACCAGTATCAAGGTTTTTCTTCTTTATAAGAAAGAAGCAGATGGCGCTATTGCACAATTGGACGAACAGCAGTTGTTCATTGCTCCCACTCCAGAATCTAACAGTGTAGCGGCTATTATGAAACACCTTTGGGGCAATATGCTATCGAGGTGGACTGACTTTTTAACTAGCGATGGCGAAAAAGAATGGCGCGACCGTGATGCAGAATTTGAAGCCACCGATATAAAGACAAAAGCTGAGTTGATTAAAAAGTGGGAAGAAGGATGGGCCTGTATGTTCAATGCCCTCAACCCGCTTACCCCTGCTGACCTTGGCAAGACAGTATATATACGAGGTGAAGAATACACAGTTTTGAAAGCTATACAAAGGCAAACAGCCCATTATGCGTCTCACATAGGACAGATAGTATATGTAGCTAAAATGTTAAAAGGCAAGGAATGGAAAACACTTTCGATACCGAAGGGACAATCGAAGGCATTTAACCAGCAAATGTTTGGTAAGAAGTAATATGGGACTCCGCGATATATTCTCACGTAAAAAGAACAAAGAAGGACTCGACCTGGGTTTACGTAAGACCAATGAAGGCCTGTTTGCCAAGATAGGTCGTGCCTTGAGTGGCAAGACGGTTGTGGATGCAGAAGTACTCGACAAGATAGAAGAGACCCTTATTGGATCGGATGTGGGTACAGCCACCACTACCAAAATAATAGACAGCCTTCAGTTGCGTGTTGCTAAGAATAAGAACCTGCAGACAAGCGAAGTATACAATATACTGAAAGAAGAGATAAGTTCATTGATGGCGGCAAGCCCGGCCAACACAGTGCCTGAGATGCCCAAGGGCACTCCTTATGTAATTATGGTGGTGGGTGTTAATGGTGTCGGCAAGACAACTACTATAGGAAAACTGGCCAACCATTTTAAAAAGTCAGGGTTAAAAGTAATGTTAGGTGCTGCTGATACCTTTAGGGCTGCCGCAGTCGACCAGCTTAAAATATGGGCAACCCGAGTGGATGTGCCTATAGTATCCAGGGGGATGAATGCGGATCCTTCTGCTGTGGCATTTGATACGCTGCAATCAGGCATAGCACAAAAGACAGATGTGGTTATAATAGATACGGCAGGCAGACTACACAATAAAGAGGGACTGATGAATGAGCTCACCAAAATAAAAAGAGTGATGCAAAAGCTTATACCCAATGCGCCCCACGAAGTATTATTAGTACTGGATGCCTCCACCGGACAGAATGCTATTGAGCAATGCAGGGAGTTCACCAAGGCTACGGACGTTACAGCCATTGCCCTTACCAAACTAGATGGTACTGCTAAAGGCGGTGTAGTGATAGGAATATCTGACCAGTTTAAAATACCGGTGCGCTATATTGGAGTGGGAGAAAAAATGGAGGACCTAAAGTTATTTGACAAGAAGGAATTTGTAGAGAGTTTGTTTAAGGAGTAGGTTTTTACTCTTCCTCATCTACTTCGTCCACAACTTCTCCGTCCTCTTCTTTATAAAATTTGTTTACCGCATCGGCAAATTCCATCATCTTTTGCTTGGCTTTAACACCGGGACTACCTTCAACCCCATGCGATACATCTATTATAGCCGGATCGTACCTTCTCAAATAATCGGCAATGTTTGTTGCATTGATCATTCCAGAGAGGATTACTCCAGTACGTTGATTTACAAATGCATTATAGAGTTCAGTATTCTCAAACACTCCTGCTGTATTCCTGGCCTTTTCAAGGGCGCTACCCGAATCCAGCACTATCTTATCTACAGACTTAGCAAGGGTTTTTATCTCTTCTTCGCTCGGTGGGTTTTTAGCATTCACTGTCCTCCAGGTCTCTATGCCTTCTTTCACTAATCTACAAATAGAGATATGCTCATCGCCACTTAGCTGTATAACATCTATAAGCCCACTATCAATAATATACTCCAGGTTCTCTAAAGGCATATCCACGGTTACTGCAACTATCTTGTAATTCCCTTTGTGGTTATTCCTCATCCATTTTGCCTTATGCAAAAGCTCATCTCGGGTTATACTTCGTGGGTCTTTCGGGAAGTCGACAATA
>Ga0206879_1074_pt1 | contig 24160 bp, 15 predicted proteins | sample Alteio_BWOrgCont_5_FD_152897 | JGI IMG/M metagenome (GOLD analysis project Ga0206879, IMG submission 152897) | Enriched cells from forest soil in Barre Woods Harvard Forest LTER site, Petersham, Massachusetts, United States -... | ecosystem: Environmental > Terrestrial > Soil > Temperate forest > O... | reverse complement strand
TTTTCTATTATGCAGTAATTCAACGAATCAAATAATTCCTTGTTAGTTTTCAGGAAATCGAGAATGCTTTTGCACAAAACCCCCGTTCCGGATCCGTATTCTATTATTGTAAATGCTTCGCTGTCGGAAATTTTCCACATTTCTTCAATCTGTCTGCCAATCATTGCACCAAATACAGGCGTTAATGTCGAACTTGTATAAAAATCTCCTTTCGATCCAATTGGATTTCCTGCAGATGTATAATAACCCATTTCGGGATAATACAACGACATGTCCATAAAGTCACGGAAGGAAATTGGGCCTTCTTTTCGTATTCGCTGGATAATAATTTCAGCTAGTTGCATTTGGTTAAAATCATATTATTTGAAAGGGTCGTTTATAAATTGACGAAGGCTCCGCTCTTAAAAAAGTGCGGAGCCCTCTAATTTACCTCTCCTTTAAGAGTAGGTGTCTCTATGTGGATAGACTATGTAAAGAACGTGCCTCAAATTTAGCGGGCGCTGTATGTTGTTATTGAATTATTCGATGTGCTGTTGTGTTTTGCCGGTAAACACACTGAAATAAGGATTAAAATTTCAAACTGAGGTTTTTTCATTCGGACATCAGATCGTAGCTATATCGTCTTATTAGCGGGATATTTTACTCCTTTATTGAGTAAATTTTTCCACAATTAAAAATCAGGATGATTGTTTTTATTTCGATTTCCTTTTAAAAATTACTGGCACGATAATTTGAGGTACTATGTACAATCAGATTGAAAAAACCCATTAAAAAAACAAAAACAATGACACCAATTGATACAGGTAATGACGCATTTCTGGAACAGCTAAAAAGGATTCAGCAATGGTCCAATGAAACGAATGCCGCAATGATGGAAATTGCCAACAATCAATTTAAAATTGCAGCTGAGATCTATCGAAACGCTTTTCAATCCGGCGTTGGTAAAAATTTATTTAAACCAATGATTGATTACAATCAGAATTTTATTTCTGCATTAAGCAATCCTTATACAAAATCATTTTCTGAACCGTTTAATAAGTCACAATTCTCAACTTCTGCAAACGAAAGCAACAAAAAAAGTGAAAATTCAGCTTACAAAACGCAAACCAAAATTTAATTAAAATGAGCACGAAGCTGACAATAATTCAATTGCAGACGAAGGATAGTTTGGAAGGACGTAAAGCCCCGCTTCTGGTGATACGGGTTCTGAAAAGAAAATGAAAAACAGGAACAGACCAATGTAAGCGAGTAAATCTCCTTTTGTCATAAAGCAATTTTCAATTTTGTTGATTCGTAGTGTGGTATGGATCTGTCCTTAAAAATACAAACGGTAGAAGATATCAGTAAAAGTGATTTTATAACCTATTTCTTCAATCCTCAAAAGCCTGTAATTATTAAAGGGCTTATCGACAGTACACCGGCAGCTTCAAAATGGTCATTTCCATACCTGAAGCAGAATCTCGGTTCAACAATGGTAGGTGTTTTTAATAACCAGCTTAAAAATAATTCGGCATATACTTTTGGCGATTTCAAAATGCCCTTTTCTGAGTTTATTGATACAATCGAAAAAGATGAACCTTGTCCTTACAGGCTATTTCTTTTCAACGGATTTAAACATTGCCAAAAACTCAGAAATGATTTTCCTTGCCCGGCTATTTTTAAAGGCATACTTGACAATATGGGTTTTATGTTTTTCGGAGGCAAATCGACTGGTGTACGTATGCACTTTGATATTGACATGAGCAATCTCCTTCACACTCAGTTTATCGGAAAAAAACGCGTTCTTCTATTCTCACCCGAATATTCTTCGCTTTTGTATAAAGTTCCATTCAACACATACAGTATAGCGGATATGGATAATCCCGATTTTTCCAGATTTCCGGGATTGCGCTATGTAAGTGGGTATGATGTGACGCTTACTCATGGAGATTCACTTTTTATGCCCAGCGGTTATTGGCATTATATGAAGTACCTGGAAGGCGGATTTGCCGTAACCTACCGAAAAATAGGCGTTGGCATCGAATTCAACTACAATGCGGTGATGAACCTAACCCTTCGTCTGTGGTTCGATAAATTAATGAATTACATTCGCCCGGACTATTGGAAAAGGTATAAAGAAAGGGTCGCTTATTCCAAATCCATAGAAAACAGTACGAAAATTGAAAATTGCAAAAGGAAAATGGTCACTTTATAAAGGATCTTATTCCAACTGCCTGGTTGAAATTTTGATTATGGTCTTGTGTCAGTACCGGCTCTCTTTTTGGTAAAAGAAGAGAGCATTTCAGGATTGCGAAGCCAGTTGGAAATCCAAACAAGAAGTAATACAATTGCCGGGAAAATGAACATTTCACCATGCTCCATGTGTGTTGCAATGGCTCCGCCCATGTGAGAGCTCAACAGCAAAACTCCAAGTGAAGAAGTTCTTGGAATTACGAACAAAATTGCTGCTACGAGTTCCCCGACTCCTATCAGTATTTGTTTGTCATTCAGGCCAAACCTGGCAAACATGGCTGTAACTTCAGCTCCGCCAATTAACTTCATGGTGCCGCTCATAATAAAAAGTAGACCCAGCAGCCCGACTATAATCCAGGCCGCTATTTTTCTTCCTTTTGAAATTGTATTTCTTTCACTTTCCATTTTACCTTCAAATTTTAAATTCTTAGATTTAATTGATAATGTAAACTCAAAAAAAACGGCTGATATACGAGTACTCGAAAATCACATAAAAGAGCCAGCCTTACGGGGCTGGCTCTTGCAAAAATCCATTCAGGAAATAGTGATTTCCTTCCTGGACTTAGAGCTGTTTGTTTCCTTTTTTGGGATAATCAGTTTCAATACACCATTTTCGTATTTAGCATTCACATTATCCAGGAAAACATTTGCTGGTAACTGAAAAGAACGGGAAAAGTTGCTATACGAAAACTCCTTTCTCTTATAATCAATGTCTTCTTCTGTTGATTGCTTTTCCTTTTCTGCACTTATAGTGAGAACATTCTCATTAATTTCGATTTTAAAATCCTTCTTTTCCAGGCCCGGAGCTGCCAATTCAATTCTGAAATTACCTTCACTTTCAGTGACATTAACTGAGGGAATTCCGGCAGAAACGCCCCAATTCAGAAAATTTCTGTTCCAATCACCAAATTCATTGCTAAACAAACTCTGCGTGTCCAACAATTCACTGACAACCGATGGAAGTACGGTTCCGTTTTTTTTCATTACTAGAGTCATGGTTTTTGTTTTTTAGTTTACGAATGGGAACGTTGCTATTTACATTTTGGTAATTTTCTTGGTTTCGTTTATTTTGTCATTGTAAATTTTTATAAAATAATTACCTTCATCCAGATCATTTAAGGAAATAACCAAGTTACCATCCGCCAATTTAAAAGTATTTACAACCTGACCGATTACATTAATAACATCAATGTAGTAAATATCCTTAAATCCAGAATTATCTTTTATGAAAAGATCAGCAGAAACAGGATTTGGATATACTTCAAATCGGGGAGCATTCTTTACCTCCATTATACCCGTATTGGTATTTTGATTGAATACCGCAAATGGACTTAAAGAAGTAATATCCGACCTCTCAAGACTATACATTCCACCTCCCCGAGCCGTTGAAGCCATAATCGCTGAAGTATCCCAGGCTCCGGCTTCATAATGAGAAATATAAGCTGCAGAACGGTTAAACCCGTTGACTTCTGCAGAAGAAGACCATTCGACCTGAAGATTCAGACTCAGGTTGGACGCTATTGTTGATTTAACAAACCACGTTGCATCCACCAAAGGCTGATTGCTTGAAATAGCCGCACCAGTTGTTCCATCTGCATAGACATTTGGTGAAACATTCACACTGACTGTACCGTTGGAGGAGGAAGGGTTAAGCATAATAGTTGCCGGGAAATAATTCGAGAATGTTCCTATCGGAAAAACGGAAGCCGTACTTCCGGCCATTAAATTCATACCTAAGTATCCATTTAGTCCGGTTATAACATAAGAGGAGCTACTGGATCCCGACACAGAACCATCTATTTGCAGGGTATTGCTTCCAATATCTACAAATCCTCCCATCAAATTCAGGCTTCCCTGAACAACAAGATCCGAACCAATCATTACAGAACCTCCACCCATGATATTGACACTGATCGTATTCACAGTATCGGCATTGGAAGAAAAGCTTATCGAACCTAAAGGGGATGAGGACATATTAATGGAGATAACGGAAGAAACAGTAGAAGAAATAGTACCCGAACCGGAGGCTATCGTACCCATTAAAGACAAACTATGACCATTTAACCCCAACATGCCATTTTGCAATGAAAAGGATCCAAGAACGGTCAGGTCACTTCCCAAAGTAACCGTATTTCCGGAACCGATATTGACCATCAGGCCACCCAATCCCAAACCTTTAAAAGAAAGTGGAGCAGTAATTCCGGTAGAAGAGTTCAAAATCAAAACTGACTTACTGTTGGTTGTTAAAAAACCTGATCCATCTATATTTCCGTTGACAGTAAGTGTATCATTATTAATTATCGCATTACCGGCTGAAAGACTCAGCGATCCATTCACCATTAAACTCGACTTAAACACTACGGAATCATTTACCCCGGTAGTAATGCTGAGATTATTAAGATATTGACCACTTCTTGCAAAATTTAAGGTATCCGTAACTCCTGACTTTGTGTTTACAATAAGATTAGAGGCGGCATTTCCGCTAAAAATACCCCAGCCTTGCACCTTACCGTTTAAGGTAAGACTGGCGCCAAAGAAATCAAAAATGGAATTCGAAAGTTCCAGCGTATCCATTACAGTTAGGTTCCCTTCAATCTGAATGTGATTATTCGAACCAATATTTATTCTGAAATTTTTCAACGAACTGTTACCATTAAAAGGAATAGCACCGGAAATCCCCGTGTTCGAATTGATACTAAAATTAGATGCCGAAGTCGCCGAAATCGAACCAGTACCTGAAGCAGATACATCTCCTTCAAGCATAAGATTATAACCACCAAGTGAAAAGATTCCGTTACTTAAAGTAAGGATACCGGCAATTGTCAGATTAGAGCTCAATGTCACACTGTCACCCGAGTTCACATTAATAGTCAGATTCTCCAAACCTGAACCACTCAACTCCAGTCCGGCACTTGTTGATCCGGATGTATACGTAACATTGTAAGCTGAGGTAAACAGCAGCTTACCTCCGCTTAAAGACAAGAGACCCCCGGAAACAATAATAGTTGCATTACTTCCCACAGTAAGCGTTCCACTGGTTAAAACAACAATTGAACCTGCGGCCAGGGTAAGTGTTTGATTTACCATCATAGTAGCAGAAGATTGCAGCCCAACCGTCATATTTTTCAATATATTGGTAGTCAGAGAACCGGAAAAAGACAAGGTCGCTCCAACATCAAAAACCACATTATTAACAGTAACAGTACCGGCACCTGAAATTGTCCCGATTGTAACTGTCAGCATATTTGAAGCGGAAGAAAGAGTTCCTTCAACATCCACACTGGCAGTAAGCCCATCCAATGCCAGATTTTCATCCATTGTCACACTTATGCCAACAGGGATGGAAACCTGATCCGAAATAATACTAAAAGAAGGTGCTGTACCTCCCCAGGTTGCCGAACTGCTCCAGTTTCCGGAAGCTACCGCAGTATATGTCGCCCCTTGCACAATTGAATTGATAAATAAGAATGCTCCTATTACAAAGCCTTGCTTTGCAAATGAAAGTAGTTTTGTTTTCATTGTTTTATGGTTTTAATAAATTATTAGTTCGGGTACAAATCTATGGTCAGATCGGAGTCATAAAATAATTTTGTGATGGTCTGCAATAAAACAATGATCTTTCGCCTCAATGAAAAAACATTAGGAAAAAATATCAGGAAAAGCAGGCAAAAGGGATTGGTACGAATCAGGAATGGAAAGAGAACTTCAATTACAGCGAACGATCTGCTTCTGCATGCAATACAAGCAGGGGAATTCTTGTATGAAATGCCATTTTCCTGCTGTAACTGGCATGAACTAATTTTTCGAAAAAACTATGCTTCCTTCTTAACATAACAATGAGTTCAGCATTATTCCGTTCCGTATATTCAAGAATACCTTGAATGGTATCCTCATTCATTTGAAAAGAAATAACAGGATCCAGAGGCTCCAACATATCATTTAATTTAGTTCCGGAAGGTATCTTTTCCAAAACAGGTTCCGTTGGCCTATTCAGAATATTAATCACATGAATCTCTGCTTTAAAAACTTCTGAAAGCTCCTTCACCAATCCCAATTCTTCGGTCGCCTTTGTTGCTTTATAATCAAAGGCAAAAACCAGTGTTGAAAGTCCTTTAAAAACAGCTTCTTCGGGGACAATCAAAACCGGAACAAGAGAATGAAGCGCTACAGAAGTTGCAGTACTTCCGAAAAATTCCAAAATCCTGCTATGTCCTTTGATTCCTAAAACAATAAGATCTGCTTCAAATTCTCTTGAAACATTTTCAATTTCCTCATATGCAATACCAGATCTCACAAGTATTTCAATTTTCAACCCGGGTTTCGGACTCATTAGTTCTGCCTTGATTTTCGAAAGCAATTGGATGCTTTCCTCTTCAAGGTCATCTATTGTTACAGGTGCGACAGGGTAATCAGATATCAATACAGGGATCTTATAAACATGAAGAATGATGATGGAAGCATTCATTTTAGTTGTAAGATTCACGGCATACCTCAATGCATTAGCTGCACGTTCAGAAAAATCCGTCGCTACCACTATTGTTTTCATAAGTAGTGTGAAAGAATTACAAACTATTTTAATATACTCGGATTTAATATATTAAACACATAATTTTTATTCGCGTGTTCCTGAAGAATGTCAAACCGCCCATTGGGTTTAAGTTTTTTCAGTTCAAAGAGGTCTGTACGCCGGTCGTTCAGGTTGCGTACACTCCCATGCAAGCGAAGCTTTTTCAATTGATCCAGTTCCAGATCGACGATCAAAACCATCTCGGTATTAGGGGTTGCCTCTCCTTTTATTCCATTGGTCGGAAATGCAAAATCAGCTGGGGTAAAAACAGCCGATTGAGCGTATTGAATATCCATATTGTGAACCTTCGGCAGGTTTCCCACACCACCAGCGATAGCGACGAAACATTCATTTTCAATAGCCCTCGCCTGAGCACAGCATTTAACCCTTGTATACGCATTTTGGGTATCGGTCAGAAAAGGGACAAACAAAATTTCCATTCCATCAAGTGCAAGTAATCTTGACAATTCAGGAAACTCGACATCATAACAAATGAGAATGCCTATTTTACCGGCATCTGTATCGAAAACCTTAAATTTATTTCCCCCAACGATACCCCAGGAAGCTACTTCATTTGGTGTCACATGTATTTTGGTATACCTTTCAATCGATCCATCTCTGCGACAAAGATAGCCTACATTATACAACTGCCCCCCTCTTACAAACGGCATACTTCCGGTTATAACATTCACGTTATAGGTGATTGCATAATTGATGAATTTATCTCTCAGCGGTTCAGTAAAATCAGCAAGACTTCTGAGCGCCTCCGCTTCTGTCTGGTGGTTAAAATCCGCCATTAAAGGTGCATTAAATAATTCAGGAAACAAAATGAAATCAGAATTATATCCCGAAACAGTATCTATAAAAAATTCAATCTGCTCACAAAGAGAATCAAAGGTTTTAAAACTTCTCATACCCCATTGTACCAAACCCACACGAGCAGTGGTCTTGTGATGCTGAAGAATTTTACTGGATTTTGTGTACAGCACATTATTCCATTCCATTAATGTCGCAAATTGCTTGGATTCCTGATCCGTTGGCATGTAATTGTTAAGAAGTTTTTTTACGTGAAACTCATTCGCCAACTGGAATGAAAGGACCGGGTCATGAATTTCCTTTAGCTTAACTTTTGCAATGTATTCTTTTGGCAATAACTCAGCTGAATACTTTGCATAGTTGGGTATTCTGCCGCCAAAAACAATAGACTTAAGATTTAATTTTTCACAAAGTTCCTTGCGCGCATCGTACAATCGTCTCGCAAGTCTCAAACCTCTGTATTCAGAATGAATAAAGATTTCAATTCCATATAATACATCCCCTCCCGGATCATGGGTTTTAAAGGTATAGTCTCCCGTAATTTGTTTATAGGTGTGATCGTCTCCAAATAAATCATAATTCACAACAATTGAAAGTGCGGTACCCACTACTCTTCCATTAACTAAAACCACAAACTGCCCCTCGGGAAAAACTGACAATAGCTTTGTAATCTGGGATCTGGTCCAAACAGACCCATGCCAGTTCTTATAGGCCTCCTCCATGGATCTTAACATTCCCAGATAATCAGAAAGCTCTAAGTTCCGGATATCTATTTTTTTAATCTCCGGAACCGTGATCTGCTTTTTCAAATCTCTGCTGACCGTGCGTTGCATGATCTCAATTTTTCAACGAAAGAAAGCACTACCGCCTGTTCATCTTATAACCTGACTGAATTTACTCCGAAAAAAAAGGACGCAACTGGATTTTTCGACAATCGAGTGATTTCAGATGGTAAACTGGTAACCAGTATCGCTGAGTGATGTCCTGATTATTTTTGGGAAGGATATCCGGCTTTGGCGAAGGCAAGTACGCTATTTAATCCGGATGTCCTTAACTGGGATGGAGTCGCGTCAATTCATCACAAATTTTCCTCACAATATCAACCAATTCATAAAATCCGCAAGGTTTGGTAATGCTCTTAAGTACCCCAAAATCAATAACAAATTTATGATCTTCATTAGAAATTGTAGTTGAAAGAACAATAATGTTAAGGTTTTTGAAAGACGAATCCGACCTTATTTCTCTCAATGCTGCCCTGCCATCCATTTTTGGCATATTGAGGTCAAGCAAAATTAAATCAGGGAATTGTCCGTTCTTACCTGAAAGCTGCACCTCTTTTAAATAGTTCATCAACTCTTCTCCGTTTCGCACATAATCAATTGAATGGGCAAAGCCAACCTCATTAAAGGCAAGACCAATCAGCTGCCGGTCATCAATATCGTCGTCAACTATAAGTATTTTCAAGGCCTTTCTTTATTGAACTCTTTTTTTTTCCTATTGAATTTACTGGCAATGAAATCGTAAATACGGAACCTTCATTGACCACACTTTTCGCAGAAATAATACCTTTGTGTTGTTCAATTATTTTTTTACAAATCGCAAGGCCAATACCTGTACCTTCAAATTCAGAAGTGTCATTCAGACGTTTAAACAAATTAAAAATTTGCTCCGCATAGTCCTGATCGAAACCAATTCCATTATCCTGAACATAAATATTGCAATACAACTGAGACTTATCCTGAACTTCAGTAATATCATATTTAATCTGAATTTCAGGCGCAACTCCCTTTTTTGAAAATTTCAGCGCATTTCCTAAAAGGTTTTGGAACAGCTGCCTTATCTGGCGTGGGCTCACAACCAACTCAGGAAGGCGGTCAATTTTTATAATTGCCCCTGAATCCTGAATTTTAAATTCAAGATCCAATACAATTTCATTCAGTATGGCATTCAGGTCAGACCTTACAAAAGAATCGGCATTTTCAGTCAATCTGGAATAGGACAAAATGTCCTTAATTAAATTTTGAAGACGCGCTGAACCATTCTGAATCCGTTCAATATAATTACGGCCATTTTCATCCAAAACTCTGCTATACTTGTTTTTTAAAAGATCACCATACGTCTGTATTTTACGAAGTGGTTCCTGTAAATCATGGGAAGCGACATAGGCGAATCTGGCAAGTTCGGCATTGGCGTCTTTCAGACTTTCAATATTTTCAAGTAGCCGTATATTCAGGCTTTTAACTTTTTCCTCTGAATTTTTTCGTTCTTTAATCTCAACTGCAAGATTTTTATTTATTGCAATCAATTTCTGTTCCTGCATAATCAATTGGTGATTTTTCTTATACAGATCAACAAATACAGCAACTTTGGCTTTTAGCAGCTGAGCATTGATGGGTTTATAAATATAGTCAACAGCGCCCAATTTATACCCTTGGTACACCCGTTCTTCACTATAGTTATAGGCCGTAATGAAAATTACCGGAATATGCCTGAGCTTCTCTCTTTCATAAATTAGAGAAGCCGTTTCAAATCCGGAGAGCCCAGGCATTTTAACATCCATTAATACCAGATTAAAATCCTGATCTTTTAACAAAATCTTCAACGCATCACGTCCTGAATTCGCTTTAACAAAATGATAATCATCCGAAGCCAGAATCGCTTCTATCGAAAGCAAATTATCCTCCCTGTCATCAACCAGTAATATTTTAATTGCCGACATACTCTTTTATTTTCTGTACAGCCAAAGCCGCATGAGGGATAACAATTGATCAACCTTCACCGGCTTGGTAATGTAATCAGACGCCCCCGCCTCAATACATTTTTGCCGGTCACCTTTCATGGCTTTGGCAGTAACCGCAATTATCGGCAGGGCGCTGTTTTTCGTCTCCCGCCTGATTTTTTGCGTAGTCTCATAACCATCCATTTCAGGCATCATGATGTCCATTAAAACAATGTCAATATTTTCATGCTGATTCAGCAGGTGAATTGCTTCCTGACCGCTTTCTGCAGTTACAACATTCATTTTATAGCGTTCAAATGCAGTAGTCAAAGCAAAAAGATTCCTAACGTCATCGTCAACGATCAGCACATTCTTGCTTACCAGAACATCTTCTTTAATTCTGATATTGTCAATTATTTTCCGTTGAGCAGGCTGCAAATCTTTGTGCTCAATGTGAAGATACATAACCGCTTCCTCTAATAACCGCTCCAGAGAATTTACATCTTTGAGTACTATACTGTTCGCCAACTGCTTCAATTGAGCAGTTTCTTTAGCTGTAAATTCTTTGGCCGAATAAATAATAACAGGGGTAATTTCCTCCGTATGCTTCTTATCAATCATCTTTAACAATTCCATTGCTGTGGTATCCGGCAAGGTGTAATCAAGAATCACACAATCGAATGTTTTGCTCCGCAATTGTTTCATAGCCGCACTGCCGGTTCGTGAAAGTGTAATTTTAATCTGATCGAGTTCAAGCATTTTTATGATATTGGAGGAATCCTCCAAATTATCTTCCACAAGCAGGAGCGACTTTACTTTTTTTGCATTGAATTTAATAATAGAACTGAATAAGTTATTGAGAACTTTATTTTTAATGGGCTTTAACAAGAAACTTTTTGCCCCTCTCTTTATGGCCAAAGCTCTGTTCTCTTCGCCGGAAATCAGATGAATCGGAATGTGTCTGAGGTTAAGATCATTTTTAAACAAATCGAGTATTTTCCATCCACTCGTATCGGGAAGTTTAATATCCAACGTAACAGCAACAGGTTTATATTTTATGGCGAATTCAAAAACTTCTCCATAATTGGTAGCCACAACAGCCTTCAAACCCATCTGATGTGCTTTGTCTATCATTATCTTTGAAAACCTCAGATCATCCTCCACAATCAGGAGAACCAAATCGTTGGCAAGAACATTACTTCTGTCATCCCCGGTTTCATTGATCATTTCATTTATGAAAGTCAGGTCTTTGATTTCTCCAGATGAAGAAACCGAGACGTTTGAAATGGTGGACATTTCCATGTCCTTCATATTTTTAAATTCGTCTGACAGTTTTTCATTTTTACTTTTTGCCGGTTTATAATCGAGTGGCAAAAACAATGTGAATACACTGCCTTTTTCCAGCTGACTTTCAAGTTCAATAGAGCCTCCCAATAGATCTGCCAGCCCCCGGCTAATGGATAAACCCAGACCTGTTCCGCCATACTTCCGGCTTGTAGAACCCTCGGCTTGCTGGAACGCTTCAAATATGATATTTTGCTTATCTTTTGAAATTCCGATTCCTGTATCGCTAATAGCGAATGCGATCACGGTTTTTGCTGAATCAAGATTTGCATTTTTAATCTTCCAGTTCTTTTGAGCTTTATAAATACTGAGCTTTACTTCACCCTTTTCAGTAAATTTAAATGCATTCGACAATAAATTCTTCAAAATCTGATTCAATCGTTGCAAATCCGTCTCAATTTTTTCCGGCATCTGCTTTTGAATCTCAATTGCGAATTTGAGATTTTTGGATTCCGAAATATGCTTAAAAGTAGATTCGACAAAGGAAGATATTTCGGTAAAACGTATGGGGAGGAAATCGGTCGAAATAAATCCGGATTCGATCTTGGATAAATCAAGAATATCGTTGATAAGCTGAATCAGGTCATCGCCACAGGAGTGAATAGTCTTTGCAAACCCAATCTGTTTTTCGGTAAGATTACCCTCATGATTTTCAAAGAGCTGCTGTGCCAGAATCAAAAGACTATTGAGCGGAGTCCGGAGTTCGTGTGACATATTGGCAAGAAACTCAGATTTATACTTGGAAGTCAATGTCAATTGTTCGGCTTTTTCTTCGAGTGACTTACTTGCATCTTCAATTTCAGTATTCTTTTGTTCAAGTTCCTCTTTTTGTTTTACAAGCAGCAGTGCCTTATCTTCAAGTTCTTCATTTGTCCTCCTCAATTCGTCCTGCTGTGTTTTTAGTTCACCCGCCAGAGACTGGGATTGCGCAAGTAGTTCCTGCGTTTTGGTATTGGTTTCAATAGTGTTTAATACAATCCCGATACTCTCTGTCAACTGCTCAAGAAAATCAAGGTGAGTTTCACTGAATTGACCGAAAGAAGCCAGTTCAATGACTGCTTTTACCTTTGTTTCAAATAATACAGGGAGAACAATCAGGTTTGTTGGTCTTGATTCTCCAAGACTGGAACTGATCTTTACGTAATCTGTCGGTGCTATGATCAGGATTCGTTCTTTTTCCAGAGCGCACTGACCAACCAAACCCTGACCCAATGAAAATTCAACCGGAGCAGAATTTTCACCTTTGTATGCATAAGAAGTAAACAATTTCAATTTGGAGTCATCCTGAAATATATAAAACGCCCCGAAATTTATAGATACCACCTGAGCCAATTCAGAAAGAATCCGTTTGGTAACGGTATTCAGGTCCTTTTGCCCCTGAAGCATCTGGGTAAATTTGGCAAGATTTGATTTTAGCCAATCCTGTTCCTGATTACGCAGTGTAGTCTGTTTTAAATTTGAAATCATCTGATTGATGGTATCCTTCAGCGCTTCCACTTCTCCTTTCGCATCCACGCTGATAGAGCGCGTCAGGTCACCTTTTGTTACTGCAGAAGCAACTTCAGAAATAGCTCTTACCTGAGTAGTCAGGTTTTCGGCCAATTGATTCACGTTTTCTGTCAGATTCTTCCATATCCCTGAGGTTCCCGGTACATTTGCCTGTCCGCCCAATTTCCCGTCTACCCCTACTTCCCTTGCCACTGTGGTCACCTGATCTGCAAACAGGGCCAATGTATCAATCATCTCATTGATGGTTTCCGTTAACTGGGCTACTTCGCCTTTGGCATTAATTGACAGTTTTTGCTTCAAATTACCCGTTGCAACTGAAGTTACCACTTTGGCAATTCCGCGAACCTGGCTGGTCAGATTAGAGGCCATCATATTTACGGAGTCCGTAAGATCTTTCCATGTGCCCGCAACTCCTCTAACCTCCGACTGGCCGCCAAGAATTCCTTCCGTACCTACTTCACGTGCAACCCGTGTTACCTCGGATGCAAATGAATTGAGCTGGTCAACCATGGTATTGATAGTATTCTTAAGGTCAAGAATTTCACCCTTTACGTCGATGGTTACTTTTTTGGATAAGTCGCCTCCTGCAACAGCTTTTGTAACTTCCGCAATATTACGAACCTGAGAAGTCAGGTTACCCGTCATCTGGTTAACAGAATCCGTCAAGTCTTTCCAGGTACCTGCTACACCAGGCACAAAAGCTTGTCCTCCCAATTTCCCATCTGTACCCACTTCACGGGCGACCCGGGTCACCTCAGAGGCAAAAGCCCGCAGCTGATCCACCATCGTATTCAGTGTTTCTTTTAACTGAAGAATTTCCCCTCGGACGTCAACCGTAATTTTTTTAGACATGTCACCATTTGCAACTGCAATGGCAACATCTGCAATATTCCTCACCTGAGAGGTCAGATTACTGGCCATCTGGTTAACAGAATCCGTAAGGTCTTTCCAGGTACCGGCCACACCGGGTACGTTTGCCTGGCCACCCAGCTTTCCTTCCGTTCCTACCTCACGTGCAACACGCGTAACTTCAGAGACGAAGCCCCGTAACTGATCAACCATGGTGTTAATGGTATTTTTCAGTTCGAGAATCTCCCCTTTTACGTCTACTTCAATTTTTCTTGATAGGTCGCCATTGGCAACAGAAGTTGTCACCTCAGCAATATTTCTTACCTGGCCGGTCAGATTACTGGCCATTTTATTAACCGATTCTGTTAAGTCCTTCCAGGTACCTCCAACACCAGGTACGTCTGCCTGTCCTCCCAACTGACCCTCTGAGCCAACTTCCCTTGCAACACGTGTTACCTCGGAGCCAAACGAATTTAACTGGTCCACCATTGTATTGATGGTGTTTTTCAATTCAAGAATTTCACCTTTTACGTCGACGGTAATTTTACGCGACAAGTCGCCTCGTGCCACTGCTGTGGTAACTTCAGCAACATTCCGGACCTGTGCGGTCAGATTACCCGCCATTTGATTCACCGAGTCCGTTAAATCCTTCCACGTTCCGGCAACCCCTTTTACCTGTGCCTGCCCACCAAGCTTACCTTCGGATCCAACTTCGCGTGCAACACGCGTCACTTCAGATCCGAAGGAATTCAGCTGGTCAACCATGGTATTGATAGTGTTCTTGAGCTCAAGGATTTCTCCCTTTACGTCAACCGTAATTTTACGGGATAAGTCCCCCTTGGCAACAGCAGTGGTCACTTCGGCAATGTTTCTCACCTGCGAAGTCAGATTACTTGCCATTTGGTTTACCGAATCCGTAAGATCCTTCCAGGCCCCGCCGACACCTTTTACCTTAGCCTGCCCGCCAAGTTTTCCTTCTGTTCCTACTTCAAGAGCTACACGGGTTACCTCAGAAGAAAACGAATTCAGCTGATCCACCAGCGTATTTATGGTCTTTTTCAGCTCCAGAATTTCACCCTCCACATCCACTGTAATTTTTTTTGAAAGGTCACCATTTGCAACCGCAGTTGTAACTTCCGCAATATTTCGAACCTGGGCTGTCAGATTACTTGCCATCTGATTTACAGAGTCGGTTAGATCCTTCCAAACACCACCAACACCCTTTACGGTCGCCTGTCCCCCAAGCTTACCCTCCGATCCAACCTCCCTTGCTACACGGGTCACTTCAGAGCCGAAAGAGTTAAGCTGATCCACCATCGTATTAATGGTGTTTTTAAGCTCCAGAATTTCACCCTTAACGTCAACCGTAATTTTACGTGACAAATCTCCGTTTGCCACAGCGGTTGTTACCTCAGCAATATTCCGTACCTGACCCGTTAAATTACTCGCCATCTGATTCACCGAATCCGTTAAATCCTTCCAGGTTCCCGCTACTCCCTTCACCTGAGCCTGTCCTCCAAGCTTACCTTCTGTTCCCACTTCCAACGCAACACGGGTCACTTCAGATCCAAAAGAATTCAGCTGATCCACCATCGTATTGATGGTATCTTTTAACTCAAGAATTTCACCTTTCACGTCAACCGTAATTTTTTTAGACAAATCTCCTTTTGCAACAGCGGTTGTTACCTCGGCAATATTACGTACCTGTCCTGTCAGGTTACTCGCCATCTGGTTCACCGAATCCGTTAAATCCTTCCAGGTCCCTGCCACTCCTTTCACCTGAGCTTGTCCTCCCAGTTTACCTTCCGTCCCCACTTCAAGTGCCACACGGGTTACTTCAGACGAGAATGAATTTAGCTGATCCACCATCGTATTGATGGTATTCTTCAATTCCAGAATTTCCCCTTTTACGTCAACTGTAATTTTTTTGGACAAATCTCCTTTAGCTACCGCAGTGGTCACTTCCGCAATGTTACGAACCTGAGCGGTAAGGTTACTCCCCATTAGATTTACTGAATCTGTCAAATCCTTCCAAACCCCGGAAACTTCCTTTACTTTCGCCTGGCCACCAAGCTTACCTTCCGAACCCACTTCCCTTGCTACCCGGGTAACTTCCATTGAAAACAAATTCAATTGCTTCACCATATCGTTCACTTCCTTTGCAATTCGCAAAAACTCTCCCTGAAGCATTTGCCCCCCTATTTCCAAAGGCATTTGTTCAGATAAATTTCCTTTCGCAACGGAACTTATAACATTCGCAATTTCAATAGTGGGGTGAACCAGGTCAGAAATCAATATGTTCAGAGAATCTACACCATTTCTCCAGGCCCCCCTCGCATTCGGAATTTCAAGACGCTGAGTAAGCTTACCTTGTTTTCCAATCGTACTGCCGGCTTTGGTAAATTCCAGCATCATTTTTTCATTTATTTCGATAATATCATTCAGCGCATCGCATATCTTACCCGACAGACCAACCTGATCGATCGGCATCCGGACTGAAAAGTTTCCGTTTTTGACCTCAGACAAAACCTCAAATAGTAGTTTGTTATCTACTAAAAGCCCTTCGTGTTTTTGCTCTCCGGTTTGCTTTTTTTGAGTTTCTTTTGACAACGTGCTTTCCATGAATGATTTGAGAAATTATAAATTAATTACTAGTTGAGTCCTGCAGGCTTATCAAAAGGCCAACAGACAGACGAATTTGCCAATTATTTCAAAGGTTAAAGATACTTTTCGGTAAACTGATCCTTTTTGAAGGTAAACAGTGGTAAAATGCTGGTGAACAACTGCAAGACAAAGGTCAAACTATTTTGGCGAAGGTTCAACCGATGGACCCGGAACCGGTTTAACTTCGGGTGACCTAACCAGACGACCTTCATCTGGCTCATGACGTGAAGGGACTACTTCAGGCACAGGCTTTTTTACAGGAATTTCCTGAGGTAATGAGCGACTCTGATTGTATAAAAGGATACCTGATAACCTAAACATCTTCCATGAAATTTTATTTAAAAGTAGGATTGAATTTTTCAGTTAATCAGAATATTCGATGATTAGGGAAATAAATTGGTTGAACCAACCTGTGGCTACTGCAGAATTTGGCCGACCCATTCAATCAGATCGGCAGTAGGCCGATTGCGTTTATCGAAATCTTCAGCTGAACCCGAAACAATGAATTAATTTCGTTGCGATAAATCAGAATGCCCGGTTAACTTAAAACAGAATACCATGATTGCTCAACTTTCGATTTCGTTAATGTTGGTTTTATTTGTGGTTCTTATGACTATCTGGATCGTCAGGCAGGAAGAAAAACCTAAAAAGAAACCAACCTTACACGATCCAAAAAAATCTTATAAAAAGGCCATTTCCAGAGGACTGAATTTTCCAAACGAAGACTCCGGGGCGTTAGGAATATAGACCCTAACAATCCTTTAAAGATTGTTTTTTATGCCCTGCAACTCCGCCATTACCTTGGAACAGGTATTCTTTACGGTAGAGATCATTTCCGGCAACAATTCAAGATGAATTTCATTTTCAGAGTACTCCTCAATAGAATTCATTATCACAGCGGTTTCCTTTAATCCAACGAAACTGAAAGAGGGCTTCATCTTGTGAGCAGTCGCTCTAAGCATTTTCCAGTTCTTCTCCGAATAATATTTTTCAAGTTTACTTATTGCCTCAGGAGTTTGCTCTAAAAAAACAGTAATCATTTCTTTTACAAATGACCGGTCGCCATTAGCCAGTTCATTCAGATACGAGAGGTCGGCAACGTTATGTTTTTCTTCCATTTGCTTCAGTATTTATTGGGTTTGTTTTTTCATTCTGACTTTTCGATATACAGAAATAATTTTCTTGTACAATACGGCTTCTTCAAAAGGTTTCGAAACATATCCATCCATCCCCGCTTTTATACATCTCTCTTCTTCTCCTGAAATTGCATGAGCGGTCATTGCTATAATGGGAATAGCACATTTAGGAGAAGGCAACGTCATCCTTATTTTTTCAGTTGCTTCGTATCCATCCATTTCAGGAAGCTGTATGTCCATCAGAACCAAGTCATAATTATTATCCCTCACCTTTTGCAATGCAATGATTCCGTTTTCTGCAATATCTACTTTCCACTTCCAATTGGAGATTACTTTTTTTGCCAGCAATTGATTCAGTGTGTTATCTTCAACCAGCAAAACATACAGATCACTGATGGGGAAATTTTCATACCCCAATGGAATCGTATCTTTCTTTAGAACAGTGTTCGTCCGTTTATTAATGAACTTCAGGTTAAAAATGAAGGTCGAACCAACCCCAACTGTACTTTGAACCTGAATACTCCCTCCCTGCAATTCGACTAATTGTTTAACGATTGTCAATCCCAACCCCGTGCCGCCATATTTTCGGGTAGTTTCATTACTTGCTTGCGTAAAACCTTCAAATATATTCTGCAATTTATCTTCAGGAATTCCAATTCCTGTGTCCGAAATTGAAAATTTCAACTCCACAATTTCAGAATCTTCCTTTATCAAATCAACAGCTATTTTAATCTCGCCCGTTTCAGTAAACTTAACTGCGTTTCCGATAAGATTTAAAATGATCTGGCTAAGTCGCGTGGGATCACCGATTGTAACTTCGGGTACTTCTTTACCAATTTCGTAGGAAATAGCAATTTTTTTATTCAAAGCCTTATACAGATGAATTTCTGAATGGGCTGCAATTAATTTATGAAGGTTAAATTCAATCTGTTCAAATGCAATTTTACCGGATTGTATTTTAGAAAAATCAAGAATGTCGTTAATAATTACGATCAGGTTCTTGCCTGACGTTTTAATGGCATCAACATACTGATTTTGATCGTTTGTGAGTTCTGTTTTCAAAAGGAGTTCGGTAAAACCTACAACTGCATTCATTGGCGTTCGAATTTCATGACTCATATTTGCAAGAAATTGCTCCTTTACTTTCATAGACTCCTCCAGCTGCTTTTTGGCATACATAAGCTCATCCAACGCCTTATTGCCCTTCATCAATGAATGCTCAGCAATCCGATTGGCTTTCACGAGCTCCTGCTCCATTTGTTTTCGCACTGTAATATCCGTGTCAATCGCTATAATTCTTTCCATTTTCCCGTCTTTTCCAAAAACAGGAGAAAGTGTTGTAATGACCCAATATTTATCCCCGTTTTTGGTAAAATTCTCTCGTTCAAAGGAAATTGGCTTTAAATCCAAATCAGATTTATCAAAATTTTTTGCGGAATTGCTGTTTGTTTCAGATACAATTTCAAAAAGTGTTTTCCCCTTCGCTTTCAGATCATTTAATGTGTATCCGCTGAGTTTGGTAAACCCTTCATTAACCCATTCAATTTCCCCGTCTCTGTTGGCAATTATTACGGAATTGTAGGATTTAGTGGCGGCGGTCGCCAGTTTATCAAGTTCTTCCTCCTTCATCCTTTCCGTAATGTCCTGGCCTGTACCGAGCATCATGGATGCGTTTCCCAGCTCATCACGGATGACCTCGCCAATGGCATGAATAACTCTTATTTCATTATTCGGACGAATAATCCGATGATAAAAATTAAAGGGAATTTGCCGTCGGTACGAATCTTCAATAATTTGCCTGGTCATTGCTTTATCATCATCGTGAACCTGAGCAAAAAAAGATTCGTAGGAAGAATTAAAACTACCGGAAGTAAGGCCATAAATCTGATAAAGTTCATCCGACAAAATAATTCTATCGCTGTTGATATCCCACTCCCAACTTCCGATATGAGCAAGTTTCTGTGCTTCAGATAACTTTCGTTTTTCTTTTGTCAGGTCATCTGTCTTTTCCTGAAGCATTTTTGTTTTCTCCAGTAGTTGCTTATGCAGGTTATTACGTTCGATTCCGTAATTAATTGAACGTCTCAATCCTTTTGCTTTAACCTTACCCTTAATAAGAAAGTCCTGAGCTCCCATCTTCATGGCATTGAGCCCTACATTTTCATCTTCAACACCAGTCAAAACAATAATGGGTGTATCAAGGGTTTTTTCATAAACCCTTTTAAAGGTTTCCAATCCGAAACTGTCAGGAAGAGTTAAATCAAGCAGAATCACATCAAAATCTTCTATGACAGCCATTTCGATTCCTGATTTCAGATTATTAGCAGTCGTAAGCGTATACAACCCATCGTCGTAGGCCTGGTTCAAATAGATATCAATGAGCCGGGCATCGGCAGGATTATCTTCTATCATTAATATGTTAAACTTCTCATCCATCCGTTTATTTCATTGCAGCATTCACTTAGGATACGTTCGTATCAGAAGTATTTCTAATAGTAAAACAAAAACTCGAACCTTCACCCACCTGTGACTCCACCCATATTTTCCCACCATGACGTTCCACTATTTTTTTACAAATAGCCAGTCCAATTCCTGTTCCGGGATATTTTTCAGAGCTGTTCAGGCGTTGAAAAATAACAAATATTTTATCAAAGTATTCTGTTTTAATGCCAATTCCATTGTCTTTTATACTGAACAAAGTATTCCCAATTTCCTTTTTGGAACGTATGGTGATTTCGGGTCTTTTTATTCCTCTGAATTTTATTGCATTGCTTATTAAATTCATAAACAACTGACCAATTAAAACTTCATCGCCAAAAAAAGAATCGAGTTTTTCGCATTTTACAATTGCATCATTTTCCTGGATAGTATCTTTCAAATCCAACAAAATATCATGAATAACCTGATTTACATCGATTTGCCGGAAAGGCTTTATCCTGTTTACCCTGGAGTATTCAAGAAGACTATTTATGAGATTCCTCATTCGTATAGAACCATCCACTGCAAATCGGATAAAATCATCTGCATCCTTATCCAACCTTTCCTTATAACGATTTTCGAGCAACTGCAGGTAACTTGTAACCATTCTCAGCGGTTCCTGAAGATCATGCGAAGCAACATACGCAAATTGCTCCAATTCCTGATTTGAGCGCGTCAATTCACGTGTCATTTCGGCGAGCTTATCTGTTCTGTTGGCCAGAACAGTCTCCGACTTCTGGAGCGCTTCCGATTTTCGAACTATTTCTTTTTTATCTTCATTCTGTATTTGATAAAAAACCCGAACAGCCATATCCTGAGCTTTCATAAAATAGTCTATTACCTCACCTACAATAATCATTGTTTCACCTATATCCTTTACATATTTCGGAAGAAACTTTAACAAAGCCTTCTGCTGGGCGGCGTTTGCAAGAATAATGTCTGAAGGCTGGATATCAAACTTTGCCACTCCCTGTATTTTATCCTGCTCCCATTGGCGCAGCCCGTCGTTCAGCCGTTGAATTGCAGTATCTTCCACCAGTGAATCCAAAAACTTACCCATATTTACAATTCCCATCTCAATTAACTGTTCTTCAGTATAATTCGATGCAAGTCTCATAAGAGGGAAGTTTAGTTCTCTTGCAATACGTATATTCTCAACTGCCAGTTCTCTGAGAAATTTTTCTTTCAGATACAATGAAAAATTTTTTAAGGTTTTCATAAATTTTAAAGCTGATTCAACCTTTCGTGCAATTCGGCAATTTAACCACCATCAGCCAAAAATCTTCAATCGAGCGCAGAACAATTGCAAATTGGTTAAAATCAACGGGTTTCATGATATAACAGTTGGCATGGTGAGCGTACATATTAAGTACATCCTGTTCGGCCGAAGAGGTAGTAAGGACAATAACCGGAATAAGTTTCAACAAGGGATCGGATTTAATATCTGAAAGAACCTCTCTTCCATCCCTTTTGGGAAGATTTAAATCCAGCAATATAAGATCCGGCGTGGGAACATTCTTGTATTTCCCCGTTTTCCTAAGGAATAACAAAGCCTCCTCCCCATCCATGACAATACTCAAATCATTTCCTATTTTTGCATCTTTTAAAACCTCCTGAGTCAACCGTATGTCGCCCGGATTGTCTTCAACCAATAAAATCTGTATGGGATTATATTTGGAAATCAATGCACTCATAACCATCCCTCCCATTAGTAGTTTAGGCCCAAATTAAGACGAACCGCGTACTCCAAATTAGCATTTTCGACGAACCTGCAATTCTTAAGGCTAAACATCTCTAAAGCAGATTTAAACGTTTGACAAGATTCTCCTTATAAACCGCACCCACCGGTATCAGCTTTCCATTAATCACAACGATGTCATCTTCAATCGAATTGATTCTGTCAAGAGATATAATATAGGAACGATGAATCCTAACAAACTTATCCGTAGGGAGTTTTCCTTCAACAATTTTCATCGTAGTATGAATGATATGCTTTTTAGTTAATGTATTAATGGTGATATAATCTCCAAGAGCTTAAATCCATAGTATATCTGCTGTATTCACTTTTACCAATGAAGAGTGATTCTTTATAAAAACATAATCAATTCCTTGGTCTTTTTGAATATTCTGAGAGCTTTCAAATATTGTTTTGGCTTTCGAAATTGATTTAACAAACCGATCGAGGCTTACAGGTTTGATTATGAAATCAACCACATTGTATTCATAGGATTCAAGCGCATATTTCTTTTTTGAAGTAGCTAAGATTATCAATGGCGGGTTTTTGATGCTCTTAATAAACTCCAATCCATTCATTTCAGGCATTTCAATATCCAACAATACAAGATCAACTTTTTCCTCATTCAAGGCATTTAAGGCTTCAAGACTGCTTGAACATACTTTAATTAATGACAAACTGTTAACCTGTCCAACAAGTTTAGTCAAGGTTAACCTGGACATCTCATCGTCATCTACTATAATACATTTCATACTACAAAATTTTAATTATAACTGAGTTCCGTTGCAATTTAGTTCAAAAGATCAGGTATTGTAAAACAAAATTTGGATCCTCCACCTTCATTCGGCTCTATCCAGATTGTGCCGCCATGTCGTTCAACAATTTTTTTACATAGCGCAAGACCAATCCCTGAACCAGAATATTTATCCCGGGTATGGAGTCTCTGAAAAATAACAAAAACCTGGTGTACATACTCCTTAGCAATCCCAATACCATTATCAGCTATTGAAATTCTCCATTGATTATGGTCATTCTGTGCTGCAATTTTTATCACAGGTGCTTGCTTGTCACTCCTGTATTTTATTGCATTTTCAATCAGATTTTGGAATAACTGGGTTATCTGAGACTGATCTGCCATGATTACCGGCATGGCAGTTTCCATGATTATCTTCGCCTTGCAATCCTGTATTATTTTATCCAAATTAATTAAAACCACATTTATTGATTTCGCACAATCTACCTTAACAAATTCCTTTGTATTGGTTCCAATCCTGGAATAGGAAAGCAAATCATTGATAAGCATGTGCATTCGTTTTGCTCCATCAATCGCAAAATTTATATACTCTTCCGTTTCAGAATCAAGCTTGCCTTTGAATCGACTCTCAAGCAATTGCAAATAACTGACAATTGTCCGTAAGGGCTCCTGTAAATCATGAGAGGAAATATACGCAAATTGCTCAAGATCAGCATTTGATCTGGCCAATTCCCCGGCCTGTTTTTTATATGCATCTTTGGCAGACTGCAAAAGCATTTCGGCCCGTTTACGTTCGGTAATATCACGGACTATAGCAATAGAATTAAGCTGATCATAGACATTAACAGTATTGAATGAATACTCAACGTTTACAATGTGACGATCCTTATGCATCAAAGAAGTTTCACCTTTGTTATTATCCAAAGGATTACCCGAACCCAATTCTTTCATTTTATCACGTAACCTCGGTCTGTCGTCTTCAACAACCATGTCAAATAAGGAGGGCATATTTACAATTTCATCCGAACTATAACCAACCATCTGACAAAAAGCCTGATTAACATATATGGTTTTCTCACCAATGGACAACGAAACCCCCTCCCCCATGTTACTCAAGGCTTCCAATAAGGTCTCGTAAATATCTTTCTGCATACGGAGACTTTTCTCTGTCTCCGTTTGTTCAATTACTTTTTCTTCGAGGCTGTTTATCATACTGTTAAAAGAAGAAGCCAGAATGCCGATCTCGTCTTCAGAGAATTTTACAGCCCTGTCTGTAAAATCAGCTTTAGCTACCTTAGCTGACACACGAACAACCTCATTTATACCCTTGGCAATGCCAATGTTGACAGAAATGGTC
>Ga0206879_1072_pt1 | contig 24359 bp, 18 predicted proteins | sample Alteio_BWOrgCont_5_FD_152897 | JGI IMG/M metagenome (GOLD analysis project Ga0206879, IMG submission 152897) | Enriched cells from forest soil in Barre Woods Harvard Forest LTER site, Petersham, Massachusetts, United States -... | ecosystem: Environmental > Terrestrial > Soil > Temperate forest > O... | reverse complement strand
TCACTTTGTTGGAACGGAGCCGGCGCGGCGTTGTTCTGACCGCGGCAGGCGAATTGTTCCGGCGGCATGGTACCGCGAGCCTGGTCGCGCTTCGCCAGGGCGTTGAGAGTCTCGCAAAAGCGCAGGCCGGAGACAGTTTGCGCATCGCGGTCGGCATCTTGCCAACGGTCGCAACAAGTCTAATGCCGCTTGCGATCAAACGAGCAAAAGATGGTGGGCTTGCGGCGACCGTCTATCTCGTGGCGGCGTCGAACGACATCCTGTTGCAAATGCTCAAGCAAAGACAGCTTGATCTCGTGGTCGGTCGCTTCTCGGATATTACCTTGATGCGTGATCTTGTTTTTGAGCATCTCTATTCCGAGCAGATCGTGATTGTCGTGCGCGAGGGGCATCCACTGCTGCGAGCGGGTCGGATCGAGCTCGAGGCAATCCGCGCCTATACCGTGTTGTTGCCGGAGCAGGGGTCGATTATTCGCCCGATGGTTGACACCTTATTGATGAGCCGGGGCGTCGCCGACCTTCCAGATGTGATCGAGACCACCTCGCCAACTTTCGGGCGCGCCTATTTGAAGATTTCTGATGCCATTTGGATCATTTCGCAGGGCGTTGTCAGCGACGATCTGGGCTCGAGCAGCTTGGCGGTGCTCGACATCGATGTCGATGTGGGAGCCGGGCCGGTTGGCCTGACATTGCGCGCCGATATGGCTCCAAGCCTTGGGATCGAATCGATCCGCCAGGCGCTGCGGGCCGTGGTGAACGAAAGTAAGGGTCTCATGTGAAGATTTTAAATAATCATATCTAAATTGATATACATATATTATAAATGATCATTTTTAATATAGTTTAAATGATGAATAATGAAGGAAGCCAAGCAAATGAATTTGGCCGAGGGAGGCTCTGATGAAACCCATTGTTGTCGCCGTTGCGATCACTGGTTCCGTGCCGCGCAAAAAAGATAATCCGGCTGTACCGATAACGCCCTCGGAACAAATCGAATCAACGCATCAAGCCTTCGAGGCTGGCGCGACTCTTGTCCATATTCATGTACGCAACGACGACGAGAGCTCGTCCTCCGATCCGGCGCGGTTTGCGCAGGTACAAGAGGGCGTGCGCAAACATTGCCCGGGCATGATCATTCAATTTTCGACGGGCGGGAGGGGCCGAGATCCGTCGCAGCGTGGGAGCGCCCTTTACTTGACGCCGGATATGGCATCGCTTTCCACGGGGTCAGTGAATTTTCCGACCATCGTTTATGAGAACTCCACCGTATTCGTGACCGATCTCGCGAAGCAGATGCATGATCGGTCCATTCGACCGGAAATCGAAATTTTCGATCTATCGCATATTCACGGCGCACGTCGCCTGATCGATCAGCAACTCCTGGACGAGCGGCCGCACGTGCAATTCGTGCTCGGTGTGAAAAATGCCATGCCGGCGGACGAGAAGTTGCTCGACATCATGCGCGACGAATTACACCGGGTCATTCCTCATGCCACTTGGACGGCAGCAGGCATCGGCATTCATCAAAACATCGTGATGGATTGGGCGTTGGCCCGCGGGGCACAGTCGATCCGCACAGGTCTGGAGGACAATATCCGGATTGGCAAGACGCGCCTTGCCGCAAGCAATGCGGAATTGGTGAAGATTGCGGCCGAACGTTGCGTTGCGCATGGCCGCCGGCCTGCAACGCCAGCCGAAGCGCGCGAAATTCTTGGATTGGCATGACAGGCTAAGGCAGGCCGTCGTTTGTCGGCCTATGTGATGGGAAGACGAGGACTGCATGACACAGGATGTCGACGGCAACACGAGCTTAATCGCGCATATCGGGTATCCGACTGGATCATTCAAAGCGCCGATGATTTACAATCCCTATTTCGAGCACATCAAACTGAACGCCCTGGTCGTGCCCATAGGGGTGAAGCCGGAAGATTTCGAGACATCCTTTCCAGCGATTTTCCGTTTCTCGAATATTCACGGGGCATTGATCACAATGCCACACAAAGTCCATGTCTTGTCGTTTCTCGACGAAATTTCGACGACGGCGAAGGTGGCCGGCGCCTGCAATGCGGTGCGCAAAGATGCTGATGGGCGCCTCATTGGCGATATGTTTGACGGCGAAGGTTTCACCCGTGGCCTGCTACGGAAGGGTGTGACGTCGGCGGGGGCCAGCGCACTTGTTGTCGGTTCCGGCGGCGTCGGCTCCGCGATCGCCGCGTCATTGGCTGCGGCGCGTGTTTCACGACTTGGCCTCTATGACGTCAATGTTGCTGCCATGCAGGCGCTGGGCGAGCGGTTGCAAAGCCATTACCCCGAGCTCGAGATTGAGTTGCAAACGAACGATCCTGCTGGCTATGACGTTTTGGTCAACGCGACGCCGCTCGGCATGAAGCCCGGCGACCCGATGCCTATCGACATGGCCCGCCTGTCGTCCGATACTTTTGTCGGCGAGGTGGTGATGAAGCAGGAAATGACACCATTTCTGAGCCAGGCCGTCGCGCGCGGATGCAAGGTGCAGGTTGGCGTCGACATGCTGTTTGAACAAATTCCTGCTTATCTCGAATTTTTCGGATTCCGGACAACGACCGCGGATGTCCTGCGCGACCTGGCCCATATCCATTACTGAGCGAATTCGAGGCCCAGATAATTGGTCTTCGCCCGGGAAAGCCATGTTCTCGGGCGACGTAAACATAATGATCCGGGACTACCGCTGAATCTGGCGCATGGAGACGATCAAATCTTCGACGCGTTCGCCAGTGGCTGCTATAAATATGGCTTGAAACCGCCGTCTTGAAAAAGGGGGAAGAAGATCATGCGCCGCTCAATCGCCACCGTTTCTCTAAGCGGCAGTCTCGCAGACAAGTTGGAAGCGATTGCCGCCGCTCATTTCGACGGCGTAGAAATCTTCGAGAACGATTTGTTGTTTTACAACGGCACGCCGCGCGCTGTGGCCCGGCAAGCGGCAGATATGGGCCTGACAATCGATCTGTTCCAGCCATTTCGCGATTTTGAAGGCGTGTCGGATGCCGACCACAAGCGCAATCTCGATCGCGCGGAGCGCAAGTTCGATCTTATGGGTATTCTCGGGGCGCCGCTGATGCTGGTGTGCTCGCATGTTGGGCCAAACACGGTCGACGATGACGGGCGCGCCGCGGCGCAGCTCTACGAGCTTGCCGAGCGGGCGGCAAAACGTAATTTGAGGATTGGCTTCGAGGCCTTGTCATGGGGTGCGCATATTCGGACCTATGATCGCGCCTTTAGGCTCGTGCAGATGGCCGACCATCCGCACCTTGGGATTATTCTCGACAGTTTTCACACCCTGGCTTTGCCCGATGATTGGTCGGGCATCCGCAATCTGCGTGGCGACAAGATATTTTTCGTGCAGCTGGCCGATGCGCCGCGTCTCGGGATGAGCGCGCTGACGCTTTCGCGCCATTACCGCAATCTACCGGGGCAGGGCGACCTTGACGTCGCGGGGTTCTTGCAAGCGACGTTGGATGCGGGATATGTCGGCACGATCTCCCTCGAGATTTTCAACGACGATTTGCGTGCAGCGCCGCCGCGCCAGACCGCCGATGATGCAATGCGTTCGCTCCGCTGGCTGGAAGAGCGGGTGCGATACAATTATGAAGCCAGTGTGGCGGCACCGCGACAGGCAACCCGGCAACATCGCCGACGTGTCGAACTTTTCGATCCACCGGCACCGCCAAAGCTGACGGGCATCGCCTTTGTGGAATTCGCGGTTGACGCCGAGAGCGGCGGGCGGCTCGCCACTTTGCTTGAACAACTCGGTTTTGTCTGTGGCGGCAGGCATCGCACCAAGGCCGTCAGCCTCTATCTGCAGGGCGACATCTGCCTTATTCTCAACGCCTCGCAAAATTCTTTTGCGCACGCATATTATTTGATGCATGGCGTCTCGGTTTGCGCACTGGCATTTACAGCTGACGACACTTTGGCGGCTCTTGGTCGTGCCGAGGCATTCATGTGTCGGCGGTTCGACGGTCGCGTTGGTCCCCATGAACACGTGTTTCCTGCCCTCATAACGGATGACGGTGATCTGATTTATTTTGTTCCCGAGGGGGAAAGTCACCTCGCGGCGCTGCAATCGGATTTCGAAATGAATCCAACGGCTGAAGTGTCGGACATGCTTCGCCGCATCGATCACATCGCCGAGGCGTTGCCTGAGGGCCAGCTCGATTCGCGTGTTTTGTTCTTTCGCGCCGCCTTGGGGCTGGAGCCCGAGGGCGCGGTCATTTTGACGGATCCTTACGGACTCGTGCGCAGTAAAACTGTTTCCAACGGGGAGCGTACAATTCGTATTCCGCTCAATATTTCGCAAAAGAAAAGCACCGCCACCGCGCGTTCGGTACTGAATTATTCTGGCGCAGGCGTACAGCACATAGCGTTCGCCACGGATGATATCTTTGCGACGGCGAGAACGCTGCAAGCCAACCACGTATCTGTCCTTCCGATTCCACGGAACTATTACGACGATTTAATTGCGCGATACGGTCTGGCGGAAGACTTTGTCGACGCACTATGTGAATTTGGCATTCTGTATGATCGAGACGGCGCGGGTGAGTTCTTTCAACTCTTTACAACGCCGTTCGACGATCGGTTCTTTTTTGAGATCGTTCAGAGGAAGGACGCTTATGATCTCTATGGTGCTGCGAACGCGGCTGTCCGCATGGCGGCTCAGGCACAGAATAGAGCTCCGGGCGCAACGCAGCTTATGTGGTAGGAACTGGCGTTGGTGCGCGGATCATTCGTTAACGGCTGGTTGATGGCCGGAGGCGATGCCATGTCCGAATATATATTATATGGTTATATATCGACGGCGCCGGCGCACTACCATAGTGCAGACGCACTTATGGCACGAGATGCTACGGCCATCAGGCCACGGTTGATATCCCCGCAACGTCGTCCACATGACCATCGCACCGGCAGGAAGGGTGCCGGAGTTGGCGGCTGTGAGGATGTAGCGAGAGAAGTGAAGAGTTTGGCGATCGGATCATGATCTCAGCCAATCGCCTCATGCTTAATCGGCCCTCAAAAGGCCAATTTCCAAACATCATCTGATCCCGAGAAGCGGTAATTCCACATTGTGGAATAGCCAGTGCTGAAGCGCGATTCATATGCGAAGTAAGTAATCACAGGCCGATACGATACAAGAATCCACGCAGCAAAGCGTGCTGAATAAGAACTGTAAAAAGGGAGCTGACGGTGGACGAAATAAATAATGTCACGACGCTTCAAATCCCCCTTTACCAAGTTGTCGTTACCTTCGCGATCAACGTGCTCGTCAGCACCTTGCTAGTCCCACTTCGCCACGCGGATTGAACCGCGAGGCGTCGGCTTTATCAAGTTCACTACGCTCGCGTCGCGGGGCGAAGGACGCGAACTGATCGCGCAATAAGCAGGGATACGGCTGAGTCTCTGAGAATCGAAAATCACCAATAATATAAACATTAAAGGATTGAGGGAGGCCGGGACCAGGAGCCTCCCGATCTCGGGAGGAACGTCATGAGTCAAGCAGATGCCAATAGTCCAAGTGGCAGTTTTCCAATTCACGCGGGTAGGGCGGTTGGCACCTATTCCGAAAGGCTCTACAACGAGGACCTTGCGCCGCTTGTTCCAGCTGCGCCAGGCGTGCCACTTGACCGTTCTCAAAGCTGGAACTGGTACAATATTTTCGCTTTCTGGATGGCCGACATTCACAGTGTCGGCGGTTACGTCTTCGCCGCGAGTCTGTTTGCGCTCGGCCTGACCGGCTGGCAAGTTCTGATCTGCCTTCTTGTCGGTATTTGCATCGTGCAGTTGTTCGCGAACCTTCTCGGTAAAATGGGCCAGATCGCCGGCGTCCCATATGCGGTGGTAGCCCGAATCTCGTTCGGTGTGTTCGGCGCCAACATCGCAGCGGTCATTCGTGGTTTGATCGCCGTCGTATGGTATGGCATCCAGACATATCTCGCCTCTGGGGCGCTCAGCATTGTGTTACTTAAGCTCTTCCCGAGCATGGCAGAGCTCGATAAGTCGAGCTTCCTTGGACTGTCGTATCTAGGTTGGGTAAGCTTCCTCGGCGTATGGGCTATGCAGGCTGTGGTATTCTGGCACGGCATGGAAACAATCAAGCGCTTCATCGATTGGGCAGGGCCAGCGGTTTATGTAGCGATGCTTGCGCTCGCTTTCTGGATTGTGAGCTCGGTCGGTATCTCCAAAATTAGTTTCGACCTATCCTCGAGCCGCGTCGAAGGTTGGGATGTAATCTGGCAGATGATAATCGCGATCGCCCTTGTGACAGGGTACTTTGCCGGCCCAACTCTCAATTTCAGCGATTTTTCGCGCTACTGCCGAACCAATGACGACGTCAAACGGGGCAATTTTTGGGGACTGCCGGTTAACTTCCTGTTTTTCTCGATCATTACGGTGGTCGTTGTCTCGGGCACGATACCGCTTTTCGGAACGATGATCGCCGACCCAGTCATTACCGTCGGCAAGATTGACAATACCGTAGCCGCATTGCTTGGCGCCTTGACTTTCGTTGTCGCAACGACCGGGATCAACATCGTCGCCAATTTCGTCTCCCCAGCTTTCGACTTTTCCAACATTTGGCCAAGCCGAATCAGCTTCCGCACGGGCGGCATGATTGCGGCCATTGGCTCGGTATTTATGACTCCCTGGAATCTGTTCAGTAATCCAGCAGCTATCCATTATACGGTTGATTTGCTGGCGGCTACGATCGGCCCGATCTATGGCATCATTCTGACGGACTTCTATCTCGTCAAGAAACAGGCCGTGAATGTATCCGCTCTGTTTAGCGAAGAGCCCGGCGACACCTACTGGTACAACTCGGGCGTCAATCGCGCCGCCGTATGGAGCTTGGTACTGAGCACGATCCTGGCCATCGGACTCAATTTCCTGCCCGGCGAATTCGCGACGTTCTCGCTGTTCATCGGCGGTATCTCGTCAACGCTGCTCTATCTATTGTTCACCCGCTCTGGGCGATAGCAATGGCCGCGTGATCAGCGTCTCCATTTAAGGCCAATTTGCATTGCCGTTTGCTTCCACCGCAGAGGTTGATCCGACTGACTATGAAACTGTTTTACCGATGAGGATAGTTTCGATAGGGCAGGCACTTCGGCGCTCGCGGGCGGAACTACGACGGCAATCAAAATCCTGACCGCTTTCAGAGGTTTGACGGATTCTGATACGGTTACACTAACTCCTGAATGAATCGCGCGGGTACAAGCCCGCGCAGTCAGTCCGAAACGGATTGAGTGGCGCTTGAAGGCTGGCAATGGATCGGAGTTGTGTGGCGTCGCTCCGCAATGTCAGGTGTTTCCAGAAATGGCCCATTCTCAGACCCATGCGCCGCCCGCGACGGGGCCGCCCCTCCAGGCCTTCGTCCCGCCGCCCGCGCCGATACTCTCCCGGCGCGGGCGGCCTGTATTCGGCGATGGGTTACATGCGCTTTGATAGGTAGCGATGCTCTCGCGTCCACAATCCCGCTGGCCGCCTGGCATAGTCGGCACAAGCTGCGACCCAATCTCGATAGATCTCAATTGTTAGGATTATTTCACTTCATGTCCATAAGATTGCATCTGAATGAAAAAAAGTGAAATCGGCCATTCACAATCGCATATTTATATAAGGCGCATAAGATGTGATGCCAACGGCATCGTCGGCCAAGCTGCAAACGCGGCGGAAGGGGCCGGACCTAACGACATAAAGCTCCAGGGAATATCGCTGGACAATGAGCTTTGGGGAGGATCGCGCGACAAAGGCGCAATGTTGCGGGTGGCAGCACGCTTTGACGGATAGGGGATGCGCGCAGCTACAGTCCCTCCGCCACAACGCGCAAATAATCCCGATGATCACGAAGAAGCCCATTTGGGTGTTGGACGGTCCAATTCACATGGCGTGTGAAGGGGCTCTTCCGGGCTGCGTTCGATCGACCGCGCCGGTGGCATGCGCAAAGCGCGGCCGCTTTTGTCAGTCATCAGACCAGGCTGGCGGTTCTATACGAAATTCAAATCGAAGTTTCGGTATGCCGTCCCTTCCAGCCAATACGAAGGACGAATCTCGCAATCATCCTGCTGCCTTGTGGGCCGACCTTCTAGGCGGGAATGTCGCAAGTGTTGTCAAATGGGACATTGAGGCGCTGGCGCCGTCCGGAACGGCTTGTAAAGCGACACCTTCGGGGGAAACGCAGCGGTGTAAGTTGAGCCTCTGTCTTGTTCGATTGAAACTGTCGCGTGACGAAATTCGCTTGGAAACATTTGGCCGCATTTTGCGGACGTGGGCCGTTCGAGTCGTCAGGAGATATTTCCAGAAGAGGCCTACTGATTGCCTCAATCCGGAGTTTCAGTGAAATGACCGTTTCCCCGTCGGAATGGGTGACCCGCTCGACCGGTGCGCAACGCTCACTTCTCATCGTGGAGGATGATGGGCCTTTGGCCACTATGTTGCGGCGCTCTTTCCAACAGCGCGCCTACAATGTATTGTCCGCGAGCAGTTTGGACGAAGCCGAGTGCATGCTGGCAACTTATGCTCCCGAGCTAGCTGTGGTCGATCTCAACCTCCCCGGGCGGTCGGGATTGGAATGCGTCAAGTTTTTGCATCATCGTGACCCGGCAATGAAGATCGTTGTCTTGACCGGCTTTGCCGGCGGCGCGCTCGCCATGGAGGCAATCAAGCTCGGCGCTCGCCATTATATTTTTCAGCCGACGGATGCGGACGAGATCGAGGCGGCGTTCGTCTGCAGAGAGAGTTACTGCGCGACAGCTGTGTCAGGCGCACCAAAAACGGTGAAAATGTTGGAATGGGAATATGTTCATGAAATGCTGTTCGCGACGCAAATCAACCTCTCAGAGACTATGCGTCGCTTGAACATGTATCGTCGAACATTGGCGCGGAAATTCGAAAGACGGCGGGCAAAATGACTTACCGCTTATGCAATACGGTAGGTAAGAGGAGTTTTGGAGCTGGCTCCGAGCAGGGTCGATTTCGATTGCCTGCGCCGCAAGTATTTCGACGTCCAAGACCAGGCGACAGCGCTTATTCTAGGGCAGCATCCAGTTCGGCCTCGCACAAGTGCGCCTGGGAGACGGCGCTCCAGACGATTGCGTGGTTGGGATTGACGGCGTTGCGCGATCAAGCGATCCTGCCGCGTATCGACGGCAAAGGGGCTTTGATTTCGGACGATCATCCGGAGGCCGCATGACAATCACCGTAGACACGCCAGCTGTCCACCGCCCGCTTGACCTTGATCCGAAGAGAGCGGGCCGTCTCGATCGCCCGCCCTATGGAATCATAGATATTGGCTCCAATTCGATCCGAATGGTCGTTTATGATCAACTCGGCCGGGCGCCTTTGCCGCGCTTTAACGAAAAGTCACTTTGCCGTCTCGGTGAAGGATTGGCGCAGACGGGGTCGATTGCTGCCGACGGGTTCCGCCGAACTGTCGAAGCCGTGCGTCGCTTCCGGGCGATCGCCGACGCAATGGGGGTGGCGCGTCTCGACGCTACGGCGACGGAAGCTGTTCGCCGCGCAAGCAACGGCAAGGACCTGGTTAAAGCGATCAGCGCAGACACCGGAGTCAATGTTCGCATCCTGACGGGCGCCGAAGAGGCTCGATATGCGACGCTTGGCGTCATTTCAGGCTTCTTTCGACCTGTTGGCGTGGTGGGCGACATGGGCGGTGGCAGCCTTGAAATCGCGGAAGCACGCGACGATCGTGTCAGTGAGCGCTGGGCCAGCCTGCCGCTTGGCGCGTTGCCGGTGGAAGCCCTCATGAAAAAGGGGGGCGATTTCAGGCGCCAGATCGATGCGCTGCTGATGAAAGGCGTACCATTGTCTTTCGCAAAGCCAACCTTTTATGCGGTTGGCGGTGGCTGGCGCGCTTTTGCCAAGGCGCACATGATTGCGGCGAAAGCACCGGTTCAAGTCGTGCACGGCTATCGCATCACGGCCGCGGATGCCCGTACTTTTGCCAGAACGATTTTACGGCTCGCACCCGGTAAGACGGCGGAACTGGCTGGCATATCCCGCCGGCGCGCCCGAACGCTGCCTGCCGCGGCGCTCATGCTCGACCGGGTGCTCAAGCACCTTGCACCGGAACACGTGGTATTTTCCGCGCTTGGTCTGCGGGAGGGTTGGCTCTATTCGCAACTTGCGCATCAGGAACGCTATCTCGATCCGCTGATCGAGGGCGCACAATTGATAGGGCTGCCACTGGCCCGCGTGCCGGATTTTGCCCCGGCTCTGGTGACATGGACAGCCGGTCTGTTCAAGGGCGAAAGACCCGCCTATACACGTCTGAGGATTGCCTTGTGCGCTCTTTCGGATCTGGGTTGGCGCGATCATCCCGACCTTAGGGCTGAGGAAAGCTTTCGCCGCACGCTCCAGTTCCCTCTCATAGGGCTCGAGCATAGGGAGCGGGCGTTCCTTGCCGTTGCTATACACGCACGGTATGCGGGACGGCTCGACGCTCCCTACCTTTCGGCAGCGCTGAAACTTCTCCCCGAGACGGATCATCGCCGCGCGGAAATACTTGGCCGCGCTATTCTCCTGGCCTACCGCCTGTCTGGCGGAATGCCGGCCGTGTTGACAAACTCGCGTTTGAAGATCGGCCCCAACCGATTACGTCTGGAGGTCGGCCGCTCGGCACGGGTTCCGGACAGCGAGGCGGTCAACGAGCGTCTGGCCCTGCTGGCAGCCGCCGCCGGAACCAAGTTTTTTGAGATCACTGAACTTGTGGAGGATCCGTGAACCTAGCCGATAGAGTTCGCCGTCGCTGGTTGAACGGTGAGTTTTCAGTGCGAGATATTGGCGCGATTAATGCAACATGTTGTATGTTTTTTGCTGAGCAACGGCGCCGTTTTGCATTTCATGATGAGACACGCCCCGGATTCGGGCGAGGCGCGCGTATCATGAGAGACCGAAGGGCATCTGGTCTTTCAGGGACCGCATAATTCAAGCCAGTGCGGCCCCTCTTTCCATCCAACGTTTCGAAGTTTCCTGGGGCTCGTCAGGGAGACGCGCTGCTCCGTTATGCATGGCTTCCACTGCGAGCTGGTTCAACATCGAAAATACGCGCGTGGTGATACCTCGTGTCACGCAACCCCAACATCGCGATCGATACGATGCCATGAAGAGGCCAAGCGAATAGATGAGGAATGACGATGAACGCTGAAATTGAGTCAAGCATTTGGAATACGATCGCGAGCACGGCGCAAGAAGCGACAAGCCTCAAAATCAGATCAGCCGTGCTTTGCGAAATTCGAAAAGAAGTTGGAACTTGGCAATTGTCTCAAAAAGAAGCTGCAAGACGGCTCGGCCTTATCCGGCAGCGATTGAATGATCTCTTGCGAGAAAAGCTTAACAAATTCTCCCTCGACGAATTGGTAAACATTGCGGCATCGGCTCAGCTCAAAATAGAGATAACGATTCTCAACACGTCCCGAACGAGCCACAGCAGCGAATAATTTTGTTGTTTTCCTGCGTCGGCTCGCGCAAAAATCGCCGCTTTTGAGACCTTCTCTAGGGAGCCACGCCTGGAGCGCCGATATCCGCAGACATCAGAGCGCCGGCCCGAGCGTCCGCATGTGTGGCGGTGTAGATGCTTCGAACTTGCTCCAGAACAAATTCATCATGCCGACGCCGGAAGTTGCCTAACGCTTTGTTGAGGATCACGCCGGGGGTACGCAACGGATGGCAGATCTTATTCTCATTACTTTGTCGATACGCTTCAGCTCTTCGCCGCCAAATTGGTGGGTAATGTAGTTAGGAATGTTAGTACCGAATTCGGTTCGACGATCAGTTCCTGCAGACGGGCATTGAAGACGGCTCCATACTCCGATGAGATATGGACTTGGAACGCTGCGTCGTCGCGATAGACTTCATAAACGAAGAATCTCGATGAATCATCGGAACGACGGTAACAGTCAAAAACGAGATTGCCTTCTTCCTGCCGGACCTTTTTGGCCAGATCAGCGACCAATGCCGCGACGACCTCTGACTGCCCAGGGCGTGCGGTAAATTCTGCGTAGAGTACGATGGATTGGCCGGAGATTTGTGCCACGTGATTGTCCTCGCTGGGCTGATTGCATATGATGGCATCTTAAAGATTTGACATCCTCAATAATACACGTTTTCCGAACAACGTGTTGAAACGAAAACTCTGGCCTGCTGCCAGTTTCGTGGACACCGAGACAAGGCGTTTAGCGGAACTGGCAGCAGGCCATAGGGTCGACAGGCTGGATGAAGAGTCTTTATGCCGGATGGGCAAGGGCTTCGGGTGGTTTGATAATTGTTTGTCGCATTCAATCCTCGACCGTATGGCGATGATATCGCAAAAGCCGATCCGCAGTGCCAATGCGGTCGCCAGTCTGCGTGTCAGAGGTTGGTCGCCGTCATCCTTGAACTCCGCCGGCGTCCGTGTGCGATCATCAATATAAACGACCATTCCGTGGAAGAGGTTACTTAGACGGTGCCTCGAGGTGAATCTATTCTCCGAGCAATTTGCGCCATTGTTTCAAAAATGCGTCGCGCTTGGCCTGATCCAGATAGACGAGGAGGTCGATATTCATCGCGATGGGTCTGAGTACCGTAGCCTTCACGGGGAGGGAAATATCGGGAAACTGCACGCCATCCCGCACATTTCCCAGGCCGTCATGCGCAAGCCTCGCCTGTCCGTCCGCCGAGAGCAGATAGTCCAGGAAACGTTTGGCGGCATCCGGATTGCGCGAGGCATTTGAGATGAGCGCGACGCGGGACATCAGCAAAGTATAGTCGCTTGGCCACGCGACCCCCAGATTAGGGTCGTGCTGCATCCTCCTCATGGCATAGGAACCCAGCACGTTATAAGCGATCAGCACGCGGCCGGCCGAAACGTCGTCAATCATGGTGGCGGAGGTCGGATAGAGTCTCACTTTGCAATGGCCCATCGCTGCGATGAGATCCCAGGTTCTCGCGGTGACGGCGATGTCTTGCGTGATGAAAAGACGGCCGGTGTCGCTGATCTGCGGATCGTAAGTGCCGATCTTGCCGCGAAAGAGCGCCTGGTTTTGGCTGAGTGCTTCCGTCAGTTCGGCATGGCTGCGAGGAACCTGCGTCTCACTCAGGAGCCGCTTGTTGTAGACAATAACCACCGGCTCGGCGGTGACGCCATAGGCGATGTTTTTCCAGTTCAATTGAGGTGGAATGTGGTCGACTTCGGAAGACTCGTATTGCAGCGCATAACCGTCATTGGCCAATTTGATCTGCCGATCCATTGCCGAACTCCAGATGATGTCCGGCATTTTTTCCGGAGCCTTGCGGCGGATCATGGCGTTATAGAGCGGGCCGGTTTTCACCTCGAGATATTTGACCTCGATATCCGGATTGAGGCGCGCGAAAGCGGTAAGGAGGTCCCGGACCTCCGCTTGCGGAGCCTGTGAATAAACCGTAAGTATGGTCTTGGCATTTCCGGTATTGGCAGAGCTTGCAGCGCTCCCTTGGGGAGTGGCGGGGGAAGCAAAAAACATTGTCAACATTATCAGCGCGAATATGCTGCAGGCGCGGCGAAAGCGGGAAATTTCCAGGCTCGATGATCCCATCCGGCTAACCATTCTTGAAACGCATGGCAGATGTGATAATTTCCCATTTCATTTGTCAACACCACCGGTATGGCGGGTGCGGTGCGTATCTTAATGATTGAGGACGATTCCTCGTTGGTGTCCGGCTTGAGAAAGGCCCTGGCAGCCGGAGGGTTTGCGATCGACTGGGAGGAGGATGGCGCACACGCGTTCGATGTGGCCGTCCCAGAGGACTACGGCGTCATCGTCATTGACCTTAAGCTTCCGGGGCAAGGCGGCGATGACGTGCTGAGACAGTTGCGCCGTCGCGGCTCGAACGTTCCCGTCCTGATTCTGACCTCGACGCAATTGACCAGCGAGAAGGTGCGGTGTCTTAATCTGGGAGCCGACGACTATCTGACCAAACCCTTCGAAATCGACGAGTTCGAAGCAAGGTTGCGTGCATTGGCCCGGAGGAAAACTGGGCTGTTGGACCCGGTACTGATATGCGGCTCCCTGACGCTCGACACCAGCACCTCCTGCGCCATCCTGAATGGGATGGACTTGCCGCTGAGGCGGCGCGAGCTCGCAGTTCTCGCAATCCTAATGACCCATGCCGGAAAGCTTGTCCGCAAGGAACGGCTAATGTCGGAAATATTCGGCTTTGACGAGCCGGTCGCCCCGAATACGGTCGAGCTTTACGTGGCACGTTTGCGCCAAAAGCTCATGCCTGACGGACCTAAAATCAGGACGATCCGGGGACTTGGTTATTTGATGGAGACGAAGTGACACGCCGCTCCATCTCTCTCAGGCGTGTTCTCCTGCTCAAACTGCTTTTTCCGACCAGCGCGCTGGCAGCGATTTTGGGAGTCGGCGGTGCGTTGCTCATTAACCGGACTATTGAAGCTGCGCATGACCGCGTTCTGGACGGCTCGGTCCGGGCGATTGCAGAGCGCGTGACGGTAGAAGAAGATGAGATCGCGGTTGATCTGCCGGCAGTCGCGCTCCGGATGCTCGAGACACCCGCTCCGGACAGTGTTTATTATCGCGTGTCGTATCAAGACAAGCTGGTGACTGGCTATGCGGACCTTCCGGGCATGGATGTGACGCATATCGCCCCAGGGACGGTCGGCTATGCCAATCTCACCTATTTGGGACGGCCCATCCGCCTTGCCGGCTTGCCGGCTCTCGTTTATGGAAAACCGGCTCCCATCTTGATTGAGGTCGCTGAGACCCGGTTGGCGCGCGGGGAAACGGAGCGGCAGCTCTATATTGCCCTGGCCGGGCTTGAGGCTGTTCTCATTCTCACTGCCGCCGTGTTCGGCTGGTTCGCGGTTGAGCGCGGGTTAAGCCCGTTGGCCGCCCTCAGCCGCGAGATCGATGCGCGCGGTGTCGACATGGATGTCGATTTGCGGCCGCTGGATACTGGGAGGATCCCCGACGAAGTCATGTCGCCGGTCCGAGCCATCAATCTCTTGTTCATAAGACTGGACCGCGCATTTCAGCTTGTTCGTGATTTTACGGCAAATGCATCCCATCAGATGAAGACGCCCTTGGCGTCTCTATGGGTGCATCTGCGGCTGCTTCAGCGCGCTGGTCTACCACAAGAATCGGCGATGCAGGCCATTGCCGAAATCGAGCGGTCGGCGCTTCATCTGGAGCGACTTGTCACCCAGCTTATCGCCCTTGCCCGCGCCGATGAGGTAGCCATTACCCATGAAGACATCCACGGATCGCGGACAAACCTTGCCGATGTCGCGGCGGACGTGATTGCTCAGCTCTCGCCGATTGCGGCGCAACGGGATGTCGATCTCGAATTTCAAGCGGAGCAAGGCGAAACGTATGTGACGGCAAATGCTGACATGATCCATGAAATCCTGCTCAATCTTGTTGATAACGCCATCCGCTATAATAAGGCGGGGGGAAGGGTCTCGGTTCGGGTGTCGGGTGTTGGCGATTGGCGCTCGGTCGAGGTCATAGACGATGGGCCGGGCATCGCGCCGGAGATGCGCACGCGCGTCTTCGATCGTTTTTATCGCATCCCCTCAAAGGACAGATCGTCGGGTGCGGGTCTCGGGCTTTCCATTGCCCGTTTGCTGGCTGAGCAAAACCAGGGAACCCTCACGCTTGCCGAAGGCGTTGATGGCAGGGGTTTAAGCGCGTTGCTGCGTTTCCCTCTGACGGCGACCCGCCAGCCGATTTAACGCTGCAAAGCGTGAAACCAGCCCTCATTCGTTACGACAGCCGCCCTGCGACAGCATTTTGACAGGTTGGTGATTTACTGTCATGGCACCGAGGTGGCGGTGGCCGCTCCGCGTCAGCGGATGCGTGGATCATGCGGCGGCTTGCTCCCGACGATAAACACAAAAGGGGGGCCTGCACGGCCCCACTCAGCTTTGAAATTACCGCTCCGAACCCGCGAAAGATGGGTTGGAGAAGATGAACTGAACCAATGGGGAGGAGAAATCCATGGCAGAGCAAGCGGCTCGCCTTGGCGGGGTCAAGTTTGAGGGTGTCAGCAAGCGGTTTGTCTCGCCTATTGGCGAGACCATGACGGCCTTGCGCGACGTCAATCTTGAGATCCAGCCAGGGCAATTCTGCGCCATTGTCGGGCCGACCGGCTGCGGCAAATCGACGACCCTCACCATGGCCGCCGGGCTCGACCGGCCGAGCGAGGGACGGGTGAGCGTGTCCGGCCAGCCGGTGAACGGCATCACCAAGGGCGCGAGCTTCATGTTTCAGCAGGATGCGCTGCTGCCATGGAAATCGATCGTCGCCAATGTCGCGCTCGGACCGACCTTCAACAAAGTGCCGCAAAAAGACGCGCTCGACGCGGCCCGCGACTGGCTCCGCACCGTCGGCCTCGCCGGATTTGAAAGCCATTATCCGCACCAGCTCTCGGGCGGCATGCGCAAGCGGGCGAGCCTTGCCGCCGCGCTCATCAACAAGCCTTCGATGCTGCTGATGGACGAGCCGTTCTCGGCGCTCGACGTGCAGACCCGCGCCATCATGTCGAACGAGCTTCTCTCGCTCTGGGACAAGACCAAGCCATCGGTGCTGTTCGTGACCCACGACCTTGAGGAAGCCATCGGCCTGGCCGATAAGGTCGTGGTGATCACCGCCGGGCCCGGAACGGTCAAGGCGGTGTTTGACATCGACCTGCCGCGCCCGCGCGGCCCGCTGCAGGAAATCCGCTTCGAACCGCGCTTTCTGGAATTGCATCATCAGATTTGGGAGGCCTTGCGCGACGAAGTGCAGCGGACTTACGCGCGCCAATCGGTCCCCACTCCAGCAGGGAAGGCGAAGCCATGAGCGAGGTCAATGCCGCAACGGCGGCGCAAAGTCCGGCCCTGAGCTGGCGCCAGAAGGTTCTTTTCGGCCAGGTGGCCGTCTTCGTGATCTGGATGGCGGTATGGCAGATCTTGGCGGGTCTCGAGCTGATCGATCCGTTCATTTCGGCATCGCCATGGAGCGTCGTCGTGCGCCTGGCCGATTGGTTCGTGAACGGCACGGCCCTTGGATCGTTCTGGTATCAGGTGTTGGTGACCCTCGGAGAAGCCGCAGGCGGCTTCGTCCTTGGCGTCATCGCTGGCGTTTTCCTTGGCATTCTCCTGGGCCAGATCGATTACCTCGCCGATGTCCTGAACCCCTACATCAAATTCTTCAACGCCGTTCCGCGTATCGTTCTGGGTTCGATCTTCGTCATGTGGCTTGGACTTGGCCTTCCGGCCAAGGCGTTCCTGGCCGCGGTGCTGGTGTTCTTCGTCGTCTTCTTCAACGCGTTCCAGGGCGCGCGCAGTGTCGACCCGAACCTTGTCGCCAACATTCGCATTCTGGGCGGGTCGCGCATGGATGTGGTGCGCAACGTCGTCCTGCCGTCGGCCCTGACCTGGATCATCGCGAGCCTGCATGTCGCGCTGGGGTTGGCGATCGTCGGCGCGATCGTCGGCGAAATTCTTGGCGCCCAGCACGGCCTCGGGCTTTTGATCAAGTTCTCGCAGAACAACTTCGATTCGCCGGGGGTGTATGGCTGCATGTTCGTGATCGGCGCGATCGTTCTGAGCGTTGAGGCCGTCATGGCCCGGGTCGAAAAGCGGCTGCTGAAGTGGCAAAAGCCGAAATCTTCCACCAGCGCGCAGGACGCTTAAGAGCGCGCGGCGGGAAAAAGTGGAACCCAAGTTTTTCGTCAAGCCTTCGCGACACCATAAGGAGCTAAGGCATGTTTCAATGTGGAGGAAATCAAAATGAAATATGAATTGCGTAACTGGCTGTTCGGCGCCGTGGCGGCAACCGCCTTATGCGCCGGCCTGACGGCGTCCGCGCATGCCGCGGACATGAAGGTGACGATGATGGTGGGCGGCATCGATAAGCAGATTTATCTGCCCTATCAGCTTGCGCAGAATCTCGGCTTCTTCAAGAAGCACGGCATCGAAATGGAGCTCTCGACCGAGAACGACGCGGTCGGCGCGGAAGATGCGATGATTTCCGGCCAGGTCGATATGGCGGGTGCCTGGTACAATCACACGATCGACTTTCAATTGCTCGGCAAGAAAGTCATCGACATCGTGCAATTGAGCGGCGCGCCCGGCGAGCGCGAAATGTGCGCCAAGGATTCGAATGTCAAGACCCCCGCCGACTGGAAGGGCAAGACCGTCGGCGTCACCGATATCGGCTCGGGCACCGACGCGCTGACCCTTTATCTCGCCGCGCACAGCGACCTCCCCTCCGACCAGTTTAGCCGCCTTGGCGTCGGCGCCGGCGCGACGCTGATCGCCGGTCTGCAGCACGGACAAATCGTTTGCGGCATGACCACGCAGCCGACCGTGGCGGCGATCGAGAAGAAAGGCATTGGCTATTCGGCCTTTGATCTGGCGACCACCGAGGGCACGAAGAAGTGGCTCGGCGGCACCTGGCCGACCGCCTCGATCATCGTGCGCGCCGATTGGGTGGAAAAACACCCCGAAGAGACCCAGCGCGTTGTGACCGCCATGGTCGAGACGATGCACTGGATCAGCACCCACTCAGCCGCCGACATTGCCGACAATATGCCGAAGGATTTTGTCAGCAACCAGCTGATCACCAAGCAGGACTATGTCGACGCGCTGACCCAGGACAAAGGCCAGTTCCTGCCCGATGGCATGATGCCGGAGGACGGCCCCAAGACCGTGCTCGACGTGCTGCAAAAGGCCGGCAAGGCGAAAGGCAACGTCGATCTTGCCAAGACCTACACGACCGAATACGCGATCAAGGCCAATAAGGAATTGGGCTATACAAAGTAAGGCGTGGCGTTCGATCGCGAACGATGTTTGAGCGCCGCATGGAAGAAAAACTGACCCCACGCGGCTCCGTTCGGCTCGAACGGATTTGTGTAGCATGCGTTTCTCATTCTCGAATATAGATAACGAATGATTGAACAGGAGTCGGGCGGGGTTTAGGCTCTCGCCCTACTTATCCCGATCGTTCACATGTGTGCGGGCTGAATCCCGGTCGCGGATGATGTCGTCGGTTGACGCATCTTTTGGCGGTCGTTTGTTGACTTTGTTTGATTTGCCTTTTGGCATGAGTGCGCTGTTTTCCCGATGCCACGCCAACGTGCGTGCCGCCGTCGATAAGGGAGGATTTGATGCAGGTCACCGGGATGTATTATGGCTCGCAACTTCTGCGACATGTTGATTTTCCGACCTCGGAGGTGCTGGGCCCCGACGCATCCGAAGATGAAATCCAGGGGCTGATCGACCGTCACAAACTGATCTTCATCAAGCCGCTGTTCAAAGGCGGCGTCGGCAAGAAGGGCAAATCGGGCCTCATCGGCAACGCCGCGGACCTTAAGACCGCCCTGCGGGAAAAGGAACGTTTGTATTTCGCAGAACATCGGCATGGCAACGCATTCGCAAAAGCAAATGGTGTGACATTCGAGGGCGGCGTGCCCGCCGAACATGAGATCTATTTCTCGATTTCGGACTCGACGGTTTATCGTGCGCCGACGATGACGCTGACCCATAGGGGCGGCGTCGATATCGAGGAACTGGATAAAAAAGACATCGCGCATGTTCCCTTCGATGCGATGAGTGGTCTGAAAGCCTTTGTCGTCGCCAACGCACTGAGCGACATCGGCGCGCCGAAAGAGGTGATATCGCCGCTGGTTCAGCATCTGCCGAAATTATGGGAGCTTGTTCATCACTATGGTATGACAACGCTCGAACTCAATCCAATCCGCATGCGTCCCGGCAAGGACGGGCGCTTGACACCGGTTGCGTGCGATTTCAAATGCGGGTTCGACCGGGACGATCCACGGTGGCAGCGCCTTAACCTGTCCGACCATTTGTTTGTCGCTGATACGTCAGAGTTCGAGCGCGAGGTCAATCAGCTCCGCACTCATCAAGGTCAATCCGACGTCTTTGTGATTAACGACAAGGGCACGATTCTCGCGCCCACGTTCGGCGGCGGAGCGAATTCGCTGGTTACCGAAGTTCTTGGCGAGGCGGCCATCATTTCATCCGACTTTGGCGGCAATCCGCCTTACGAAAAAATGAAGTCCGTCGCCCGCATCTGCCTAAAGCACTGGCTCAAGCAGGCCAATGTCTTTTTTATCATCGGCGGCAAGTCCAACAATACGGACATCTACGAGACATTCCGTGCCATGGGCGACGCGCTGCGGGAGCATTTCAGCCAATACGGACCAACTCCCGTCTATGTCGTTGTCGGGCGCGGCGGTCCTAACCTCGTGCGCGGCATGGGAGCTCTGGCTGAAACCTGCGACAGTCTTGGCTTGCCATATCGCTTCTTCGGCTTCGACAGCGCCATTTCCGAAGTCGTCAATTACGCCAAAAAAATTGATGAATGGATGAAAGCCGGCGGCCGGGCCGAGATCGCTGCGCGCCTTGGTCTCAAAATAGACGCTTGAGCGAGGGAGAGGGCACAATGGCAAAAAATGGCATTGAAGGTCTGCCGTACTATCTCGGAGTCCGGTCGCTCGATACGATCGCCTCACGTAGCGACAGGGTGTGTGTGCTCAATATTCTGGGCGGCGAGTCACGCCAAGTGACACCCACGAGCCACACATTTTCCGGCGGCAATGTCGTCTTCGGCACGTCGCCCGGGAGGCGCGGCCAAGTGCTTGAGACATCTGCGGGCAACATCCCTGTTTTCAATAACGTGCGTGAGGGCCTCGACGCGGGTCTGACATTCGATACCGGCGTCGTCTATCTGCCGCCCTCGGGCGTCCGCGACGGCGTTGCCGAACTGGCGCGCGTCAATCCCGAACTCAAAAAGATCGTGATCATCACAGAGAAAATCTCTGTGCATGACGCGCGTGAGATCCGTGCAATTGGCCAAGCTTATGGCATCGATATTTTTGGCGGCAATTGTCTTGGCATGGCGGACAGCTGGAACAGAGCGCGCGTCGGCGGCGCCCTTGGGGGCGATCACCCCGAAGAAGCGCTGCTCAAGGGTTCTGTTGCCATCTTTTCGAATTCCGGCGGTTTCAGCACGACGATCGCCCAATATCTTGCAACCGAAGGTTGGGGGACGACGACCATCGTCTCGTCCGGCAAGGACGTATATATTCACTATGCAGCACGTGATTTCTCTTACGCCTTGAAAAACGATCCACGCAGCAAAGCGGCTGTCCTTTATGCCGAGCCCGGCGGCTATTACGAGCGGGATATCGAGTTCGATAAGCCTGTTGTCGTCTGTGTGGTGGGGCGATGGAAATCTAAGCTCACACGTGCCGTAGGCCATGCCGGCGCGATGGCCGGCGCGGGCGATTCCGCCGAAGACAAGGAGCGGTGGTTCCTTGAAGCCTTCGGCGTGACTGGCATCTTCACACCGGAAGAGCCGCATGTGTCTATCAAAGGCGCGGTCGTCACCAATATCGCCCATATTCCGGCTGCGTTGACCGCGGTCATGCACCTCAATGGCATTGCTCCGGATTTCGAGGCGCGTGGCGATCTCGGGCTCAAGCCCTGGATCGTTAATGATCAGGGGATCAAGCTGCCGGATTCGATCGCTCTGCCGGTGGTCACAGCGCCGGCGCCCTACGCCGCACAAATCAAGGCCGTGGCGTCGCAAATCGGCGCTGTCATCCCGCGCCAAAACATGAAGGACAAATCCGGCGCGTCCGTCATGGATGCGCGGACACAGGTCACGAGCGTGCACGGACATTCCGTTCTCGAACTTGCCATGCAGCCGCTCGAGGCGAACTTCGCCCTGCCTCTGGTCCATGAGATTGCCGGCGAAAATGATCGGGCCATGCTGGATATTGCGGTCGCGGCCGAAATCAATCTTGTTGGCGATGCTGCGCTGGATGCCGCCGAGGCGGCACGCGAGGCAGGGAACTCTCCCAACACGGTGATGACCGCCGCCGTCGCCATCATCGGCCCCAAACGTGTCGAGCGCACGCTTGCCTGCACAAAGGCCCTGATTGATCTGTTCGCACACTCCGGCCTGAAGGATGGCCATGACGAGGCTTTCGATTGTTCCGGAATCGAACTGAGCGACGAGCAGCGCGCGCTTTTCATTGCGAGCGCTGGGGAGGCCGAAGATCCTAGGCCCACGGCGATGCTGCGTGCGGTGCGAGCCCGCGGCGGCAAGTCCCTGTTCTTGAAATTCCTGGAAGGCCAGGGCGAACGATTGTCCCGCGATGCCATCCTGGCGGCCATCGCAACCACGATCGCCTGGGGGCCGCTGATGCGCAAGCGCATTTCGCGGCTCACGGCCGAGACGCTGCCCTGGTATTTACGTCTCTATGGCGTGATGATCGGGGCTTCGATCCCAGCGCAGCATCACCAACGCGGCAGCCTGTGCGGCATCTCGCGCGATGAAAGGTTTGGGGAATGGTCGATGGCTCAATTCCTCTACCTCGCGCTTACCGGCAAGAAGCCGACTCCTGAACAAGCGCAGCCGCTGCAGGTGCTGGTTGGGCTTCTCATCTCCAACGGTCCGGGCGCCATTACGGCGCAGGGCGCAAAGGGGGCTGTGTCGGCCGATGGTCCGCAGACGCCGGCGCGCGTGCAGATCAACAAAGGCATGATCGGATGCCTGAGCCACAGCGGTTACAGCCATGGTGGTAACGGCTTTGAGGGCATGGCGTTTCTGCTCGATCAGTTCGCCGGCACCAATCTGAAAGATCCGGCCGATCCCGATCATGGGCTCAATCTGAAAGCCATGGCGCTGAGCTTTGCCGAAGCCTACAAGCTGGACAAGGTTGCGAGCAAGGAATCTGGGCTCGCCGAGCCGCGTGCGCTGCCTGGCGTGCATCATCCGATTTTCAAGGGCAAGCCGGTCAACTACGATCCACGCGAACGCTTCATCGCCGACTTTCTGGAAAAGCGCGGCACCTATAACGTTTTTCATGCCTATTACCGCGAGCTTGTACAGGCACTCTATGATGTCGGCGCAACGCGGTACGTCTTCTGTGTCAATGTCGATGCCATCATTGCCGCGCTGCTCCTGGCGCTGCTATGGAAGGACTATAAGGCCGGTACTTTGCAAGAGAGGGACCTTGAGACGGCGGCTTTCAACGTTTTCATATACGGCCGCATGATTGGGGCGGCCGCGGAAATCGATGACCATCTTAACCGCGGCCGCAATATGGACACGCGCACGCCGCAAGAGCGGTGTGAGTTTGTTGTCTGACATTGACGACTATGGGAATAGGGTTGTGTTGCAAAGGTCTTATTTCCCTGCCGATTAATATAGCAGAGAACTTTTTTTCTCTGTAACAATCGTGTCTACGCGGGTCGCCTGCCGAGTCGGGGGCGGTCAGAGTGCCTGCGTTTCGCGACGACAGGAAGGAACTTCTTAACCGTCCTCGCCCTATTCGATTTGAGAAGCCATCGGCAATATCAATCACTGGGTTGCAGGTCTTATGCGTCTTTCCCAAACGAAACTTTCGAATGCGGCAACAGGCTCCAAGCCGCAGGGCGAAGCTGACACGGAGCAGCTGGCCGAAGAGGCCCGTCGCGCCGAACAGATTGCCGCTCGCCGTGCCTTTCTGGAAGAGAAGATCCGCAATGCCCGCGAGGCCAAGTGCAAGGCCGAGGAGCAGCGCCGCTTCAAGGAATTGCGGCCTGCCGAAGAGGCGCGGCTGCGGACCGCGGGTGCGCCCAAGCCGGTCGTCGAGGCATTGCAGGCCAGCGCCGCCACAAGCGACCCCGTTATGCCGCCCTTGCGGCAGCGGATCTCGGCTGAGGACTTGCCTCGCCCGATTGGCAGAACGCCTTTCTGATGGGCCCGAACGTCCGTTTCACTCGCACACGGGAGGCTGAGATCATCAGGCGTCGTCCTCCCGCGGAGCCGTTGTCGGTTGCGCAGCCTCCGGCTGCGGGCCACGTCGCGGTGCAGGTCGTGGAGCCGCCGGCGATCGAACCGCCAGTCTCGATGGCTTCCCCCGGAGTGGAGAAGACCGCCGAATTTCCTCTGCCGCCATTCGAAAACGCGCCGGTCGCGGCCGCGAGCCACAAGCCTACCGTAATTCAGAAATCTCGGGCAACTGCGCCGGACGTATTGGAGATGCCAGTCATCGCTACCGCATTTTCCGAAACTCCGGCGATTACGCTGGATGCTTCGCCGTTATTGCCGAACATCCGGAGTTCCGTTGCTGCGCCTGCGGCCGAGCTGCGGCTTGCAAATCTTTCCGACTTCGCCTTTTGGGACGCCATGCCCTTCGACAGCGGATTCCTGTCCGCCATCAAGGGTGCACCGGTCCCGCCGGTGCCGATTCCCGAGATCGACGTCGACGCCGAATCGATCGTCGCGAAATTCCGGGTTGTCGAATGCCGCCGCCCGTCGCCGGCGGTGGATGTG
>Ga0206879_1070_pt1 | contig 24961 bp, 7 predicted proteins | sample Alteio_BWOrgCont_5_FD_152897 | JGI IMG/M metagenome (GOLD analysis project Ga0206879, IMG submission 152897) | Enriched cells from forest soil in Barre Woods Harvard Forest LTER site, Petersham, Massachusetts, United States -... | ecosystem: Environmental > Terrestrial > Soil > Temperate forest > O... | reverse complement strand
TCCCTTTGAAAACAACGTCTTTATTGAAAACAAAGGTCAGGTCGAATCTTCTGATGTGGCTAATCCTACCTTGTTTATTGTCGACAACGAAGGCCTTCTTATGCACTTCGGCACTAAAGGTCTCAGCTACCTGAGAACCCAGAAAAATCCCTCCGATCCGGATCAGGACGAAACGAAAGAATCAGAAGCCCAGAACGAAGAAACCGAACTGAAAGAAATTTCGGCCACGACCTGGTCCCTGGATATGACCTGGTCCGGTGCGAACGCAGGAACACAACTCATTGCCGAAGGCCTTCAAAGCAGATACTTTACTTACGGTGACCTGAAAGACCCATTGGGTCAGTCCTCCATCAAAGCCTCAGCCTTCGAAAAAATCACCTACAAAAATCTGTACAACGGAATCGATGTCGTGTACACCTTCCCAAAGAATAAAAAAGGCATCGAATACAGTTTCATTCTGCATCCGGGCGCTGACCCTTCCCTAATCAAAATGATCTATACACTCAATGGCAAAAATAGGCCCGCCCCGATTAAGGAAGATACGAAGGGCAACCTGCTTATTACATCGGCATTTGGCGACATCACCGATCATGCACCCGTTACGCATACCCTGGACGGGAAACCCGTTCCCTCATCTTTCCTGATCAGCCAGAATAATGTTTCGTTTAAACTCAGGTCGCCCCCTTCCGGGGGCGACCTGATCATCGACCCCTGGACCACCGTCCCGCCCGTTCCCAACTCTAACTCTGCTTACGACGTAGACTACGACAACAGCGGCAACGTATATGTATATGGCGGCGGAGCCGGATACACGGGCGTTTATACGCCCTATCAGTTAACCAAACTCAACAATGCAGGAGTCATCCTCTGGACCTATACCGCCAATGTGATCTACTGGGCAACCTGGACAGGCTATAATATTTACGGAGACTTCGCCGTAGACCACAAAAGCGGAAGTTGTTACATCGTTCAGGGTATAGCTCCGTGCTGCGCGGGAACCGCGACTGTAAAAGTCAATACGGCCGGAAGCCAGGTCAGGGTGGGCAGCGGAAATTTTAACCTGGCCGAACAATGGAGAGTCGTTTACAATTCCTGCACGCATGAATTGGTCATCGGAGGAGGAGGCATTACCTATTTCAGTCAGGCGGCCACTTACGACACCAACCTTACCCGAATCAAATGTGTGAACATGTTTAAAGTCGATACCCCCACCATAGACATCTCGCTGCTCGCCACCGACAACTTCGGCAACGCCTATATGGGCATATGCAAATCCGCCACAGCTAAGGTGGCGGCCGCTTACAACAACCTCGTATTTAAAGTTCCTGTTCCCGCATTGACCCCGATGAACTGGGAACTTTTTGACGGATACGATTTTACCGAAGGCGGATCGGTCTTATATGTGGGTCCTTACGGACAAACCCCCAACGGATTTAACGGCATGGCCGTTAACAATACCAACCTGTATACCTTTGACGGTGCTGTAATTTACCAGCGAAGTCCGGCCACGGGGGCGCAGACAGGAACGACAACAGTTGCGCCGAGATCGTTCCAGTCGGGAGGACTGGCCGTAGACAACTGCAACCACCTGTATGCAGGAGTTGGCACTTCAATTAACCTCTACGATTCCAGTCTGAATTTTCTGGGTTCAATACCTGCTGCAGATACGATCTACGATATTGCCCTTGCTCCGCAGAACCTGATCTACTCCTGTGGAAAAGGCTTTGTCAGCTCAAACCCAGCCATCTCCCCCGTTTGCATTTCTCCTTTGCTTCAACTGAGCGGACTGACCACCCCCTCCTGTTCAAACAACGGAACAGCTTCTGTAAAGCCCATTGCCGGAGGAACAGCGCCTTACACCTATTCCTGGAGCACGGTGCCTCCACAGACTACTCCTCAGATTACAAAACTTGACACAGGCCTCTACATGGTTACCGTGACCGATGCCTCCTGTCCTCAGAAAACGGCCATCGATACCCTGAGGGTCAAACCATCTCCGCCCATCCTGGCTACTGATACTGTAATCAATGCCACCTGCTCTTCTCCCAACGGAATCATAGCGGTCAAAGCTTCCGGAGGAACAGGAAAGTTCAGCTACTCCTGGACTTCAACCCCTGTGCAAAAAACTCCCGTCGCATCCGGCTTATCAGCCGGATCCTATACGCTCACCATCACCGACTCCCTGGGCTGTACCCTTACGGTCAATGCGACGGTAACCTTGCTTACCGCCAAACCCAATGCCAGTGCCGGAAAAGACACCACCATCAACTACGGAGGAACGGCTCAGCTGCATGCCAGTGGCGGTATCAGTTACCTTTGGACACCCTCCGCTGCTCTGGACAGTATCACATCAGCCAATCCCACAGCCGACCCCTTAAACACCACCTCTTATATAGTATTTGTAATGGCCCCCGACAGCTGCATAGCCAGCGACACCGTGACCGTAAAAGTACTGCCCCCCTGTGACGGATCAAACGTGGTATTTGTCCCGACAGCCTTTTCTCCGAACAACGACGGCGTAAACGATGTACTCTACCTCAAACAAAAAGAATTTTGCATCAACACTTTTACCTTTATGATTTTCGACCGCTGGGGAGAAAAAGTTTTTGAAACTACCACCATACAAAATGGTTGGGATGGCACATTCCGGGGAAAACCAATGGACTCAGGTGTCTTCGCCTACAGCCTGCAGGTGCAGTTTGTGGATGGTACCAGTACGGTAAAGAAGGGGAATATCACCCTGCTCAGATAGTTATTAGCCATTTGCGATTAGCCATTAGGATTGATCCTCCCTAATGGTAAATGGCTAATCGCTACCTGCCTGCCGCAGGCAGGTTCGCTACTTTTAAATTTGACAACCTATACAGATCCATTCCCCCCAGTCCTCCATACCGATCCGAAGCCAGATAGGCGTGAGTCTTCGATGGGATCATAAAAAACGTAATGTCATCGGCAGGGCTGTTCACGGGATAACCCATATTTACTGCGGGGCTCCAGAATCCGTTTTTCCATTGACTTTTAAAAACATCGTATCCTCCCATTCCGAGCAGGCCCTTCGAAGAAAAATAAAGCGTAGAATCGCTCACATCATAAAAAGGATAATCCTCATCAAACCTGGTATTCACATTATCTCCAAGGTTTTCAGGCTTGCTCCAGATTCCGTCAGCGCCCTTGCTTGACTTGTAAATATCCAGTCCGCCTGAACCTCCGGCCCTGTCGCTTGAAAAGAAAATTGTATTCCCGTCCGGAGAGATGTACATATTGGGTTCGTTCGCATTGTGGTCTGTTATGTCATTCTTCTTTTCAATTTCTTTCGGATCCAGGAAAATTCCCCCGTAAATGGACGAATAACAAATCTTCCCTTTCCGGTACAGGTAAAGTCTACTGTTGTCTTTTGAAAGCTGCAATGCACCATCGTTCCCGCCGCTGTTGATGCTGGCGCTCATCTGAACGCATTTCGAAAACTTCCCCGAATCGGTTACGGACTTGTAGATGTCCTCGTAGTACTCGTTTTCGCGAGTCTTCTTTCCGCCGGTGGATTCAGGTCCCCGGCGGGTAAAAAACAGAACCGAATCGTTATCCGAAACCACAGGCGCGTATTCAGGATACGGCGTATTAATCCCGGCTCCTAAGTTTTCAGCTATCGCATCCGGATGCGAAGCCAGCTGAACTTTTGCAAACTCACATCCTGCAATTTCCCGCTTCACTGTTTGAATCACTTCGTGTCTGATTTTGATGTCTTCGGTTGTATCCTGTTCTACAAAACCGATGAATTTATTATACAGTTCAAGAGCCGCGTCAAGTCGGGCGCAACTGTGGTAATAATTTCCCAGCAGGTAAAAAGCCTCAAAATGGTTTTCAGAAAGCCGGATGTACCGCTCCAGGTAGTGCATAGCTTCCGGATTCCGGTGTCCTTCCTGTATCATACAATAAGCAATTCGGTAGAGCACCTCGGGATGTATCAGCGAATCGCCTTTGCTGCTGGTAAATTTCTGGTAAGCGACGAGTGCCCTGGGGTAATCAGCTGATTCAAAAAGTGAATTGGCTTTCGAAAGCTCAGGAATAAAAATGGTATGCTGCGCCACAGACCTGAAAATACAGCCCAGTGAAAAAACGAAGACAACCAGCAGAACCCTTGATTTCATGCATAGGTAAAATTACGAGAAATAAAAAACAATTCACACAAAATCAGGTCAGACCTTCAAAAAATTAGGTCAGATCCTCAAAAAATCAGGTCGAATCTCCCAAAACTTCGCCCAATGGTTTTAAAGGCCGGATGTGATCAAAAATCACTTTCGCAATAGCAACCAGCGGGATAGAAAGCAACATCCCCGGCATGCCCCATAAGGCTTCGCCGGCAATAACTGCAATAACCGAAACCAGGGCATTGATCTTGACTTTAGAACCCACAATCCGGGGTCGTATATAATGGTTGTCGACTTGTTGCACAAGTATGTAAACAGCCACGACGAGCAGGGTATATGTTAAACTCCTGGTAGTAATGGCAATGGCCACGGGAAACAAAACCCCGACCAGCCCGCCGACATACGGAATAATATTGATAAGCGAGGAAATAACAGCAAGCAAAAATGCGTAATCAATCCCGAGCAGCAATAAACTGATAAAATAAAGAAGGGCAATGATTCCCGTCTCCAGCATCAGCCCCACCAGGTAATTTTTTACGATCCGTTTGATGGCCATAATCACTTCGTCAACTTCCTTATTTCTGGCCGTGCTAAATGACTTGTGCACAAAATCAAGCAACTGCTTTTTGTAATACAAAATCATGAAGATGTAAACGGGTATCAATACCGAAACCACAAGAAAATTTCCGGTGTACAGCAAGGTTTGGCCAATCATGTAGCGGCTGTTGCCGATCAGCTCGTTTTTAGACGAGCTGATCCAGTCCCTGATTTTTTCGTTGCTTACAGGTATATGATCGGGTATCCATACAATGAATTGATTCAGCAACTGCTGAAATTTAGTAGCCATCGCAGGAAAGGAGGCTCTGAGTAAACTGGCCTGACTTCCAAGCAAATAAATAAAGGAAACGATAAACAAAAAAGAAACAACCAGTGGAAGTGCAATGGCCAGTATCCTGCCGAATTTTTTACGTATCAGAAAATTAACCACGGGACTAAGTACGATCGCCAGAATAGTCGCATAAACAAGCGGTATGAGAATATCCTGTACCGCATACAATATGCTTACAAAAGCATACAACCCGACAAAAAACAAAGAAATTTTAATATAGAAAGGTACTTTATCCACGAAAGTCAAAACCAATTAAAGAACAGCTAAAATTACTAAATAATGATTTCCTAAGGTTACAAAATAGTTTCATAATGTTACAGGGGAATCCTGAACAAAATCACCGTTTACTCTGAATCTTCTTTTCGGCCCAGGCAAGAAAATCAAAATACCCCTGCAGTGTTGTCTTATTGGTACTTTCCAGCAAGCGCTGTCTGAACTTCGCAAAGACCGCTTTCTCTTCCTTCTTATTCAGAATCAGGGGAAGCCGGGATTTCAGGTATTCCAGGGGTTCGATAGACTCTCCGGGATCGAAAAGCTTATCCAGTGAAGGCAAGAGCTCCCTGTTCCCCAGTTCATAATGCGCAATCACCAGAAAATACTTAGACAGCATAGCAATGAAGGGTAAAATAGAGTAGGATTCGATAACCAGAATCCGGTTCAAAAAGCTGACCGCGTCTTTGAAATTGCCGGTGGATATAAAAAAGACCACTGCATAATAATAAAAAGTATAAATCGAACTCCGGGCAAACTGCGATTCACTTTTTTTAATTTCCTTTTCGGTGGCCCTGATAAAAGTCAGGCCTTTTTCAAATTGCCCCGAATTGAGGTAATGAATAATACTGAGATTGGCATGTTCCTGAAGGATGAATCCCCTCAGCTTGGGATTCAGTTTCAAATGGCAGTGCTTTTCGAATTCAGGAATCTCTCTCAGCAACGTATTCAGCTCCCTTTCCAAACCGAGCCGTTCCATGATGATGCCCATATGAAATGCTTTATTGTAAAACGCGTACGGATTTTTCTGAATGATAAACGGATTTTGCCTGAGCAGATCGAAACCTTTTACGGCCTCCGGATACGAGTCGGCGTGGCTGCCCTTTATCCGGTAATACATCATCCTCAGATTCGAAAACAGATGCCCCGCATATACAGAAGGGGTACTGACCGGGGAAGAGAAAATTTTAGTCTTCAGTTCCCCGATAAATTTGCCCGCCGTTACTTCCTTGCGCTTAGTATCCGGAAAAAAAAGCTCGGCATTGGCCCTATACGTCAATTCCATAAACTCCTGCTCTGTCCTGAGTTTGTCAACGGCCAGCGAGCGGTCCTTATTTAAATTCGAAATAACCTCCAGGTAATTTCCTTTGGGCTGAATCATAAAAAGGGTTCGTTCCAGTTCGATCAATTCGGTTTCGTAACCGAAAAATTCATTCTCCACGGCCTTTTTCCGGGCCGCAGAAATACATTCCAGTGCCCTTTCATAAAGACCTTTTCCGATCAGCAGTTGAATATCTTCCAGGGCAGAAAGCAATTGCAGATGTACGGTTGCTTTCGAAGAATAACTCCTCAGGCTTTTCAAAACCGAATTGTAGAGGTAATTTTTGGTTACCGATAACTGCTCCAGAAATTTCTCACCCTTAAACAGTCGTTTGATTTCCTGTTCATCGTATTCCTGCATTGCGTCAATCGCATCAAACAGCCTCAGGTAATTATTAACGCTCCCGGCTTCCGAAGAATGAATCAGAGAATATTTTTTAAAATAACCTTTTTCGTTCCCGTCCAGCGATTTGATCAGTTGAAAAAGATCGGGTTTTAGTTTCCCCATTCGTCCCTAATTTTTTTCCATAATTCTCTAATTTAAGAATTTCTTTACAGTATTTCAAATTCCGACATTTAAGCATTGCTGCTTAATTTATTGAAAAATGAAGCTTTTTTAACTTAACTTAACAAGAAATAAAGAAACTATTTAATAGGTCCCTACGTAGAAAGAGCCAGATCGCCAGTGTGTTGGGGGAGCGTTAACAAACTTTACGCATGTATAGACACGTACTTCTGGTAGTATCCGCTCTCCTTTGCAATGCCCTCTCCGGTTGTTTTGACGCATACGCCCAGTCTGTTGGTATCGGCAGCACTCAATTCGTCCCTAAAAACACCCTGGATGTTAATGGCAGCATGGCCATAGGAACATATGCCGGAATTTTTTCGGCTCCGGCAGGAACAAGCCTGATCATCAGTAACAACGTCGGCATTGGCACAGATGCTCCAGTCGCTCAGTTGCACACCACGGGCACTGTGCGTTTTGCAAATTACACCAACGGATTGTTATCAGTTGATGGCTCAGGAAATCTCGTTGTAGGATCCACTATTTACGGCTGGCTGACCACAGGAAATACCGGAACGACAGCAGGAACTAATTTTATTGGCACCACCGATTTAAAAGATTTTATTTTCAAGACAGGTGGAAGCGCCTCTGCCAACGAACGAATGCGCATACTCTCTTCGGGAAATGTAGGAATCGGCACCACTACTCCTGCCCAGCTTCTGGATGTGGGAGGCAATATTCAAAGCATCGCCAGCACAGTCAACACACCCATTCAATTGAGCCTCACGGCAGGAATGCCTTATATGGAATCCATTTACGTAAAGGGACGATTTCTTTACGGGGTGAACAATGGCAGCCCCGGTCAGCTTTATGTTATTGATGTTACCAATCCGGCAGCGCCTGTTCTGGACGCAACGCTGAATTACGGCCAGAAAAATCGCTTCGTGCAGGTATTTGCCCAATATGCCTATATAACTTCTGAAAATGAAGGCGACCTGGCTATTGTAGATGTCTCCAATCCGAAAAATCCAATAGGTGTAAGTGACACCTATCTGGGAGGCGGGGATATACGCAAACTGATCGTTCAGGGACATTACGTATACATTGCCAATCATGATGGCTCCATTTATATTGTAGATGTTTCCAATCCGGCCAGTCCTTTGATTGTTTCCAATACAACAGAACCCTTGGGAAACCCCATGGATGTGGTTGTTCAGGGAAAATACCTGTACATTGCCGATGATGGGAGTGGTTTGGTAATTATGGATATCTCCAACCCTGCAGTTGTGACGACTGTTGGAATATTAACGCTGTCAGGTACTGCTCCGGTTACCATTTATATGACCGGACATTATGCCTACGTGGGCGATCTCAATACAGGCAACGTCCTGATCATTGATGTCTCAAATGTTACAGCTCCTGTTCAGGTAGCTACCGTCAATGTGGGCTCTTATGTACAGCGAATCACGTGTTCAGGGCGGTATTTATACACCAGCGGAGCGAATTTCGATATTGTTGACATCAGTACACCGGCCTCACCTGTTGTTATGTATTCCACTGTAACCAATAACTATACAGGTATCTGCGGAGAAGGCCGTTATATTTATTGCCAGGATGCCAATAACGATTTGCTGATCTACGATATCAAAGGCATAGAGGTTTCCGGTATCAAATCAGCCATGGGCGACTTCGGACAGTTGCAGGTACAAAATGATATAACAGCCCTGGGTACAATTCAGGCAACTTCCGGAATCAGTGTAGGCGCAGGAGGCCTGTTCTCTTCGGGAGGCATCGGAACCAGCGGTTTAACCACCCTTAACGGTGGCCTCAGCCTCGAACGCCGCACCACTGCAACCAACTATACCGTATTGGCCACCGACTATTACATTGGCGTGACCAACACCTCATCGGCGCGTATTATTACATTACCCGCATCAGCTGCCTCAGGCAACGGCAAGGTAGTCATCATAAAAGATGAGAGCGGTGGCGCTGGAGGCAACAACATCACGGTTGCCGGCAACGGAACCGACCAGATCGATGGCGCCTCCTCCAAAACCATCAACAGCAATTACGGCTCCCTCCGGCTGATCTGCAGCGGAACAGGCTGGTTTAGCTATTAAACGCATCTGGATCCTTTACCGTTTCGCTTTTTACGCTCTTATTTTTTTATCCACCCAGTACATAATATCGAAATACTTCAGAATGGTTTTCAAATTCCTGCTCTTTAACAGGCGGCTTTTAAATTCAATCCAGAACGCTTGCTCTGTCTTTTTGCTTGTTAGCAGCGGCAACCTTTCTTTTAGTAAATCCAAAGGCTCCATCGTATCAGTCCGATCGAACAATTCAATAATTGATTTCATTTGTTCCAGATTCCCAAGCTCATAATGGGCTATCAATAGCAGGTATTTGGAGAAACGTTTTTCTTCACCGGAAACGGAAGAAGAATTGAAAATCAATACCTTATTCAGCCACTTGATCGCCATTTTCGGATGCCCGGCCAGTACGTAAAAGTTTCCGGTAAAAAAATAAATCGTATTCAGGGCATGCTCCGGAATTTCCTTTTTAATGGACTCAACCGTATGGAGCAAAGGAATCAGTTCTTCACTGCCTTTTTTAAATTGCAGTGTATTGATGTAATAGGCTATTTTCTGAATAGCCGTGCGTTCAACGATATTGCCATGCAGCTTAGGGTTCAACTTCAAACCATAGGTTTTTTCATAATCAGGAATTTCGAGCAGCAGCCGGTGCAGGTCTTCGTATTTTTTCATCCTTAGCATGGCGACACCCAGATTGAAAGCCTTGTTGAATAAATTGCGGGGGTTTTTACGGACAGCAAAGGAATGCTTTTTCAGAAAATCCAAAGCGTTCAAAGCCTCCCGGTAGGACCTTTCCAATTGATCCGTAACATTGAAATAGGTAATCAGGTACAACGAACGAAGGCTCTGTATATTGACGCTCGTAACCGAATCTCGCGCCGGAAAAAGATGTTCAAAAAGAAATTTTTTAAACCGGTTGAATGCTGCAGCAGGCCTCTGCAACCCGTTTTTAATAAACCAGGACCTCGAAACAAAGGCAATTTTAAAATACTTTTGTTCGGTGTTGAGTACCGTCAGCGCCTTGTCCCTTTCAGAATCAATCTGACTGATCCTTTTCAGGACATCGTCCAGAGGGTGAATATTATAGATCAGTCGCTCCATTTCTATTAATTCCAAAACATACCCCCAAAACTCACGTCCGCTTGCATACACCCGGGCAGAACGGATACACTCCAGCGCTTTTTCATAATGGCCTTTACCGATCAGGAATTCAGCATCCTGCATGTCGGCTAGAATTTTCAGGCTGTCCGTTGAGCGGACCGAGTACGTCCGGAGACTTTTAAGTATGAAATTATACAGGTAGTTTTTTGTAACGTGCAGTTGCGTACTGAATTTCTCTCCTTTGAATTTTTTTTTGAGTTCGGGCTCATTGTACTCCTCCATAGCATCGATGGCATCAAACAGACGGATGTAATTAGTTGAGTTAGCTGAACCGCCTATGGCTGAACCGGAGGAATGTAACAAGGTAAATTTCTTGACATAGCCCTTTTCGTTCCGGTCCAACGATTTAATCAATTGAAACAAATCCTGTTTTAGGTGCGCCATGCAAATTCAATTTTTACATATTTTACCGTTAAATTAAAATAAAAAGCTCATTTTAGTGAATAATGAGTCAACTTATTCAAATCACACCTATTTCAATCTTTACGCATCTGTTCATTTCAAATTGCCTGTTGCCCACTATTGCTTTACCTTAATAAACGGAACAGAAAATAAATAAAATACGCAGATGAAAAACAGATCCTTTTTTCTTTTTATGTTTTTTTATTGTGTTGTCTTCGGACAAATCAATAAACAGGAATTAAAATTTGGTTCAAACATGAATCTTCCGGTTGGTTTTATGGAAAACAAGGGACAAGTACTGGATCAGAATTATAAACCAAACCGGGATGTAAAATACCTTTTTAACAGTCCAGGCCTGAATGTTGCACTGAGACAGACCGGATTTAGTTACGATTCGTATATAGACCTGCCTGAAAATTCAGAAGGCCATTCAATGAAAAAGGCACATGGGATAGTACCTGAAAAGAATGTCCTTACAAATTATACCCGAAACTATCACCGGGTAGAAATTGAATTGGTCAGCTGCAACCCACATGCCGGAATAGTATCCGAAGATCCTTCTGCTGTTTATACCAATTACTTTATTTCAAGCACTCCTGCCGGAGGTGCAAGCGGGGTGCATTTTTACCGGAAGATAATCTACAAAAACATTTATCCGTATATCGACCTTGTATTCAACTCCGGAAATCAGATTAACACATCTTTTGAATATACATTTATTATTCACCCGGGAGGAAAGGTCAGTGATATACAACTTACCTACAAAGGGGCAAAAGAAGTAACATTGCTAAATGGAAGGATAGAGGTAAAAGTCGATTTTGGAACGATCAGGGAAAGTATACCGGCCAGTTATTGGCTGGATGGAAAAGAGAACCAGCCGGTTAAATCAGACTATTTAAGTCTGGGCAAAAATTTGTTTGGGTTTTCAGTCGCCTTTCCTTCTGCATCAGGTCTTAATACAACCGAATCTGACCTGGTCATAGATCCGGTCCCTGCTTTGAACTGGGCAACCACACTGGGGACAGGCAGCAATCAGGTGCCATACGGGTTGGTTGCAGATGCTGCAGGTAATGTTTACAATACGGGTCTTACACAGGCCTCCAGCATTGCAACTGCAGGCGCTTATCAGACTGTATTTGGCGGTGGACAAGATGCCTATGTAGCTAAACTTAACGCGACCGGTACACTTATCTGGTGTACTTTTTACGGAGGTAGCGGAACGGACAGGGGATGTGGGATCGGGCTTGCGTCGGATAACAGCATATACGTAGCAGGTTATACAAACAGCAAAAGTGGAATAGCAACTGCCGGTGCCTACCAGACTGCATATGGCGGGGGAACGTATGATGCCTTTGTAGCCAAATTTAACAATTCCGGAACTTCACTTCTTTGGGCTTCGTATTATGGAGGAACGGATGAAGAATACGATCCCGCCATAGCTATTGATGCCAATGACAATGTATTTATTACCGGAACGGATCAAACGTCAACGGGTAACCCAACCACCGGCATGACCACCCCGGGTGCTTTTCAAACTTCTTTTAACTGTTATACCTTTGATACGTATGTAGCAGAATTCAATTCTTCGGGTTCTTCTCTTTTATGGGGAACCTATTTCGGAGCAGGTGGTGGCGATGGCTACGGAGCCGCTATTGCACTTGATGCAGGTGACAATGTCTACATAACAGGTGGCGTGCAATTTAACGGAATTTCAACCCCCGGCACCTATCAGACAGCAATTGCCGGAGATCAGGATGCTTTTGTGGCTAAATTCAACCCAGCCTTATCGGGAGCAAATCAGCTGATCTGGTCGACATTTTTCGGTGGAGCAAACAATGATTATGGTTGTGGGATCGTACTCGATGCCTGCAACAACGTTTTCATCAGTGGCTTTACTGCAAGCACCAATGGTATTGCAGCAAGCGGAGCATACCAGACTGTCTACGGTGGCGGAAGTTACGATATGTTTTTGGCCAAACTTAATTCTTCTGGTTCCGGTCTTCTTTGGAGCACTTATTATGGAGGTACAGGAGAGGATTGTGATATAGGAATCGACGGCACCACCGGAAATTCCATTGCTATTGATCCGGACAACAATATATACTTAACAGGGCAAACCGAGAGCACGAATGCTATAGCAACAGCTTCTGCATACCAAACAAGTTTAACCGGCAGTAGCTGTGGATTTTTATCAAAATTTAATTCACAGGGTTCTTTGATCTGGGGAACTTATATGGGTACTGGTCCTGCCGAATGCACGGGAATAAGCGTCACACTTGGTGCATGCAACAACATTTATCTCGATGGCTTAGTCCTTTTTCTGCCATCAGTTGATGGTGGAACGGCGCAAGATAATATTGGCAATTTTATTGACGGAAGTCTTCCGGTAATCAATGTCCATGGCGCCACGACGATGTGTCCGGGGGATTCAGCCGTATTAACTACGGACACGTGCACCCGTTTCCAATTTGCCTGGTCTCCGTCCACGGGATTAAATGTGAGTACGGGAACCCTTGTAAAAGCGAGCCCGCCAACCACGCAAACCTATACGGTAACGGCAACATCCGCATCTGGCTGTATAGTAACTTCAACCGTAACCGTAACAATAAACCCGGTTCCGGATCTTGCAGCAGCAACGGTGACCAACACCAGTTGCGGCTTGACGAATGGGAGCGTGATCGCCAATGCCAGCGGAGGAACCGGGTTGCTGACCTATAGCTGGAGTAATTCGGCAACAGGTGCGACAGATAGTAACCTAGATGCCAGTACGTATACCCTTACCGTTAGTGATGCGAATGGTTGCACCTCGACCCAGAATGTGTCGGTCAGCAGCAGTCCCGGCCCGACGATTAACAGTATCATTCCTGCTGATGTAGTGTGTAAAGGATCATCTACCGGATCGGCTACGGTTTCGGCCAGCGGATCAGGTACATTAACGTACAGCTGGAGCGGAGGTTCGACTTCGCTTACCGGTCAGGGTACCACGGAGATCAGCAGTCTGGGTTCGGGGACGTATTCGGTGACGGTTACAGACGGAAGCGGCTGTCTGAGCATAAGTTCGGTAACCATAACCCAGCCCCTGACTTCGGTTTCGTTAGCAGCGCCTGTACCTGCAAGCGCAACCTGCGGTACTGCCAACGGATCGGCCTTTACTTCAGCTACAGGAGGAACCGGCGGTTATTCGTATACCTGGAGTAGTTCGGCCTCGGGACAAACCGCCTCTGGTCTGGCCGGAGGAAATACCTATACGGTAACAGTGAGCGATGGAAATTCGTGCACGGCGGAAGCAACAGTGACAATTACTAACAGTAATGGTCCCGATGGGACTGCAAGTGTAAGCAGTGCAATCTCCTGTAACGGAGGTACAGGAAGTGTGTCTGTAAATGTTACGGGCGGGACCTCCCCCTATACATATAGCTGGAATAGCGGACCTTCTTCGACTACCACTGCGTTGAGTAACTCCTTAAGCGGTGTAAATTCAGCAACCTATACGGTTACTGTTACCGATGCCAACAACTGCTCTTCCACTTCGACCGTTGACCTCAGCCAGCCCCCGGCCATACGTTTTAGTGCAAGCCAAAGCAGTCCGTTAAGCTGCCTGGGTGGCGGATCGGCCCTTGCAAGTGTTGCCTTGGGAGGAACCGGAAGTTTTAAGTATTCCTGGAGCAGCGGGGCCAGCGGACTGACGGCAACCAATCTGAATGCGACCAGCTATACCGTGACTGCAACCGATGCGAACGGTTGCAGCTCGACAAGTTCGGTAACGATAAGCGGCCATACGACTCCGCCTGCATTGAGTACTTCGGGCACAGTTACCCTGACCTGCAGTGTAACGAGCGCCGTTTTGACGGGCAGCAGCACAGGCAATACAATGGTCTGGAACGGACCATCGGTTCCTGTCAACAGCAGCAATCCCCTTACTGTAAATGCGGCAGGCGTTTATACCGTTACGGCCACCGATGTCGCAAACGGTTGTACCAGCACGGCAACTGACACAGTCAGGGCGGCCGCGGGGACCCCTGAGGTAAGTATAACCCCACCCGATACGCTCACCTGCGCAAGAGTAAGCGTACGCCTGACGGGAAGTTCCTCTACCCCCGGGGTGAACTATCAATGGAAAACAGGCGCCGCTTCGGCCTCTGAAAATGTATCGGCTGCAGGTATCTATACGCTGATTGTAACCAATCCGGCCAACAGTTGTACGGCTCAGCAGACTGTTACGGTAGCAAGCAATACCACAGCTCCGTCTGTTACATCTGCAGGAGGCAGCCTGAACTGTAACTTTGCCAGTGTAAACCTTATCGGAATCAGCCCCCCTGGCAACGCGATGGTCTGGAACGGAGGGACACTTGTCAATGCAGCCAACCCGGCCATTGTAACTACCCCGGGAACGTACACCGTAACCGCTACAGATGCGGTAAATGATTGTACTGCGAGCACAACTGTGCAGGTTACCAGCAGCCCCAATCCGACTCTGTCAACGGACAAAACAACAGGAACCTGCCAGGGTGAAAGTCAGGGTACCCTTTCGGGCAATTCAACAGGTAACGGAACGGTTACGTATAATTGGAGCGATTCAGCACATAGCGGAACCCAAACAGAGCCTTCGGGATCATTTACCTTCGGCAACCTCTCTGCCGGAACTTATACACTGACCGTTACCGATGCAAACGGATGCACAGCAACGGCGACAGCTGCCATCTTAACCTTATCCAACCCGACAGCAGCTGTCAGCAGGGATACCGTTGTCATTGGCCAGCAAAATATACAATTATGGGCCGGCGGGGGTACCAGCTATTTATGGACTCCTTCGGGAACGCTTAGCAGCGGAACTGTTTTCGATCCCATTGCCGATCCTTCCCAAACGACTACCTATACGGTAGTCATCAGCAATGCAAATAACTGTTCGGCAACAGACAGTGTTAAGATTACAGTCAGAGAAACGGATTGTGACAACCTGAGCATTTTTATGCCAACGGCTTTTTCTCCGAACAACGACGGAGTAAACGATGTACTTTATTTGCACATTGCAGAATACAGCTGTATACAAAGCTTCACCCTCAACATCTTCGACCGATGGGGAGAACTGGTCTTTCAGACCAGCAGCACTGCTGACGGTTGGGACGGAACTCTCAGAGGTCAGCCCATGAACCAGGGTGTTTATGTCTATTACCTCAGCGGTACACTATCAACAGGACAAACGTTTAATGAAAAAGGGAATGTGACACTGCTTAGATAATGGAAAACAAAATTGTATTACTTTCTGTTATTGCACTGTCCATAAATAGCTATTCACAATCCGTCGGGATAGGGTCCTCTCAGTTTGTTCCTAAAAGTACGCTCGATGTTAATGGTGGTGTAACTATAGGAACCGGCTATGCGGGCGTTTATGCTGCCCCCGCAAATGGCCTAAATGTGCAAGGGAATGTTGGGATAGGAGTAGGAGCGCCAGGTGGTATTATTTCTCCTTTAACTATCGGATACTACTCCCCCACGGCAGGTTTTAGCCCCGCAGTTTATGTTGCGTATACCCCGCAGCCCTCAAGTTCCGGCACTTATAATGATGCATTCGAAGCTTATTTTGCAGGATTTCCTCCGGCCAATGATCCTACAGGTATTTATGATGGCTTTCATTCGATTATTCAATTGGGAAATACTACGGTTGGTAAGGTAGCAGGCGTTTACAATCAAACGAATAGTTGTTGCACCTCTGGCACTGTATCTTCTTTGTATGGCACATTAAATACACTTAATCAAATCAGCGGTAATCAAACAGTGAATTCAATATACGGAACATCCAACACGATTGGTACAGGTAGTTCCATCGCCGGAAGTTCAACCGGCTACGGAACATACACCACATTCGGGGGTAAAATTACAAGTGTTTATGGAGATTATGTGACCGCGGCAGGATCCGGCAGTATAACGAATGCCTATGGAATCTATGTTACCGATCTTTCTTTAAATGCAACAACTGCCTATGGCGTTTATTGTGCAGGAAATCAGATGAATTATTTCGGTGGTAATGTCGGGATTGGAACCCTCAGCCCGACCAGTACCTTGCAGGTTAACGGCAATGGAAGTTTCAGCGGCACTGTTACGGCAAGTTGCGGAACGCTTTCCTGTTCTGACATTCGGTATAAAAAAGACATTGTACCGCTGTCCAATGTTCTCGGGGATATAAGTAAGCTCTGCGCCGTAACCTATTATTGGAAAAATACCGAATTCCCTGCAAAAAATTTCACAAACAGCAGACAAATCGGAATCATCGCCCAGGATCTCGAAAAGGTATATCCCGAACTTGTCAGCACGGATGATCAGGGTTACAAAAGTGTAGATTACGCTAAATTTACACCCGTACTGTTGGAAGCCATTCAAGAGTTAAAGGCAGAAAATGATTCCCTGAAACAGGAAATCGAAACAATTAAAACCACAATGAGCGCCAGTAGCCATTAGCCATCTGGAAATTACTCCCTATTCGATAATGCCGTGCCTGCCGTGCCTGCCGTGCCTGCCGTGCCTGCCGTGCCTGCCGTGCCTGCCGTGCCTGCCGTGCCTGCCGCAGGCACGGCGAATCGCTTTTTAGTTCCAAGATTTACGTATCCCTCTATTTTTAATTGATAATCATCACCTATTATTTTATCTTAATAGAATAATAGGTGATGATTTATCTGTTATCTAAATCCGGACAAATGAATAGAACTGTACGCTGCCTCCTGCTTTCGCTGTTTATTGCATTGATTTCGTTGTTCCTTGGCCCGAGTTCTGCAATTGCCCAGGTTACGCTGCCCCCTTTTAGCAATGCCTGTGCAAACGGAGGTCCCGATACACTTACCGGGGGCCTGCCATTGGGCGGTACCTACAGCGGTCCGGGTGTAAGTGCAGGCGTATTTAATCCTTCGGTTACAGGCACAGGAGTGTTTACCATTACCTATACGGTAATGATCTCCGGCACTCCGAAATCAGCGACCAACACCATCACCGTTCTTGCGCCTCCAAAATCAAACCCGCTGATCAGGAACCTGAGTACAGGCGTTGTTTTTTATCCCGACAGTCCTGCAGCCAATAGCTATACCTGTCCTTATTTTTGTCCGGCATCCGACATTGCTTTTTCGTATTGTATGAAAGTTGTACAGGACACCGGTGAATACGGATATTGGTTTAACGTTCTGTCTCCCACGATACAGGTTGAGGTAGCTCAACCTCAACCCGGTTCAACGTATTCCTGGGCCGAAGGCCCCCCGTTTAATAATTATGCTACTTTCGGGACGAACAGTAATTATGCCAGGGGAGTTTATTTAAGGAAGGACTCTATCATGTCTTTTAAACTGGACAGTCTGTTCATTGATGGTAATTACCAAAGTAACTGCAGCGGCAGTTACATAAACATACCTTTTAATTCAAGAACCTGGGGTAATGTTTTAACCCAAAAAGATGCAAATGGATGCAGTACCAGTTCTACCTATAATTTTCTGGGGGTTTTCAAACCTCCTTTGCAATTTACGGCTGATACGGTTTGCCTGGGTCAACCTACCACTTTTGTCAACCAAACCGCAGGCTCAGAAGGAATAGGATATGCCTCTCAATGGCAATGGAATTTTGGGGATGGGACAAGTTCTTCGGTTCAAAATCCGGGAACGCACACCTATGCTGCAGGAGGAACCTATAAGGTTACATTAATTGCCAATACCGGATGTTACCAATGCGGGGATACGCTTACACAAAATGTGGTGGTCAAGGCTGCCGTCGCACCAGCCATTACAACCTGCAACGCAGAAGTCTGTCCCGGATCCACGGTTCAGTATTCCACAGCTCCCGGCTGCACATTTTATAACTGGCAGGTGACAAACGGCACTGTTGTTACCGGACAGGGCACTGACCAGGTGAGTATTGACTGGAGCAATTCCCAGCAAACGGGCTCCATCTCTTTGGTAACAAGTTGTACAGGTTCAGGTTGCCCTCCCAGTAGCATCACGGTACCTATACTGACCCCTTCATCTGTTATATCAGGCACTACACAAGTTTGCTATGGAAGTTTTTACGAGGACTATTATACCATGCCCGAATTTCCGGGAGCGATCTACAACTGGACCGCTCAGTCACCGGGAGTTATTGAATCAGGACAGGGCACCAATCAGGTATTTGTTAACTGGAATCCTACGTTCTGGTCAGGTAATACGCCGGTAGGTACTTATCAGCTTAGTGTCAACGTCAGCATGGGTGCTCTGAAATGTCAAAACAACAGTGTCTTAAATGTACAGATATCAAATCCGTTGAATTTAACTTACCAATACAACGTTTGCCTGGGCAGCGACGAAACCATTTCTGTTCCTTCACCTGGAGGAACCTTCAACTGGACGGTTGAGAACGGCACCTTGGTTTCAGGGCAAGGTACCAGCAGCATCGTTGTCAACTGGAATTCAAAAACAACGCCCCATGGACTCAAGGCAGTAGCTACAGGCGCAACGATCGGAGCGTACTGCGCAGATTCAGTTTCAATAGGTGTTACAGTAGATACTACTGTAACACCTATCACCGCCATAACCGGGCCTTTGTACGTCTGTCCGAACTCCCTGGTCGAATATACCGCCTTGGGTAATCCCAGCCTGAATTTCACCTGGACTCCTGTCAATGGGACCGTATCAACTACCAGCGGAGCCAGTGCATTTATTACCTGGGGGGCTGACGGTCCTTACAGTCTGTCGGTCTCTCAGTCTGAAACCAGCTCTCCTTTCTGCGCATCCCCGACCTATTCCATTACCGTTAATGACATCACCCTCAATCCTCCTGTAATTGCAGGCAGTTCGTCTGCCTGCATCAACAACCGGTTCTCGTATTATGTCCCCCCGCTTCCCGGTGCGAGTTTTGCCTGGTCGGTCAGTCCTCCGACAGCAGGAAGCATTGTTGCCGGTCAGGGAACCGATTCGATTGTCATACAATATACAACCTCAGGTGCAGCGACCATCAATTTATCAACCAATCTGTGTCCCCCGAATCCCGCCGTTCCTTCCTCTTTTTCGGTTACTGTAAATCCTTCACCTTCGGTTCCCACAATAACCCTGGCAGGAAATGTCTGTCAGAACGGATTAGGGCCCGGAGCAACACTTACAGCCAACACCGGGTACACAACCTATTCCTGGTCAAGCGGCTCAGCGTCTGCTTCTGCGCCTATCAGCCTGGGCGGAGAATATACGGTTACCGTCACCAACTCCTTTGCCTGTCCGACAACCGCGACGATCAATGTAATTGCCACAGGCTCGCCCAACGCAAACATATCCACCAACGACCTGCTTGACTATTGTCCGGCCTCAGGAATAAATACAGTGCTCAATGCAATTCAACCGGTCGCAGGAACTTACCAATGGTACCTGAACGGAGTTCCGGTCGGTACCAATTCCCCCACCTATGATGCTACAGCAGCAGGAAAATACAGCCTCATCACGACCTCCCCTTTGGGCTGTCCCAATACTTCAAACACAGAAATCATAGAGGACACGGCCAATTGCAATTGCGTACCCATCTCCCCAACCTATTGCAAAGGCACAGGTAAAGGAACCGGACTTAGTTCAGGCGGACTGACCGCTACAGCCAACGGTGCTTCTTTCCTCAAACCCTACGACAGAAAAAATAACGGAGAGAATAAAGACGGGGGCAATTCGGTTCAGTCCACCAATGTCGTGGCCTGCGACGGCATTGTAAATTTCACCAACAGCACTGCAAATACAAAATGGTGGTACTGGGATTTCGGGGATGGAAGTACTTCCAACGCCCAGAACCCAACACATACATTTACTCCGGGTTATTACCAGGTGACCTATTACGCCCTGTTTACTGACAGCAGCTGGAATTCAGCGACGATGACAGTTGAAGACCCTCTGAAAGTGGGTTTTTTTCCCAGTATAAATTCCTGCAATAATTACCAGTTTAACAACACATCCCTTTGGACGAATACAGCCGCACCCGTTACCTGGCTCTGGAATTTTGGGGATGGATCTCCCACTTCCAATTCCTCATCCCCCTCTCATACCTATTCCTCCGTCGGAACCTATTCTGTTTCGCTTGCAGGGACGGACGGCTCGGGCTGTACACTCTACGATACGACTCTGATTACCATCTCTCCAAGTCCTGTGGCACGTTTTACGCCACCCAATGTATGCGCTTATTCTCCTGATCAGTTTACAGACTCGACTCTGCTGAGCCCGGGCATGGTACTAACCAATTGGCTCTGGACCTTTGGCGACGGCAATTCGAGCACCTTGCAAAATCCGGTATACACGTACGCCAATCCGGGAAATTATACGGTAACCTTAACTGTTACCGACCAGAATGGCTGCACGAGTTCTGTTTCGCATACCGTTACCGCCAATGCACCGCCTGGAGCCGGAGGTAGTGTCACTGCAGGTGGTCCGACTACGTTCTGCGCAGGACTATCTGTCAACCTGTCTGCACCCCCCGGAGGAGCCGCTTATTTGTGGTCAAACGGATCAAGCCTGCAAAGCATCACCGCGAATGCTACCGGAACCTATTCCTGTACAGTTACCTCCGCGTCCGGTTGCCAGCAAAAAATTACCGGATTAAATGTAATTGTCATGCCCTCACCTGCTGTGACCATAACAGAATCCGGAGTGCTGTGCGCAGGACAAACGATCAGCCTGGAGGTACCCTACACTTCCAATGCAACGTATCAGTGGTACAACAACGGCTCAGCAATCAGCGGCGCCATTTACAGCAGCACTTCAGTAAGTACTGCAGCTGATTATTCAGTGACGGTAACGTCTGCAGCCGGATGTACCGCCTCATCCGTTTTTGATATTTCCACTCTTCCTCCTGCAATTACTTCAGTTTCCGTATCCGGAAATACCGTTATCTGTGAAGGAAGTTCTACAACACTCTCAGCAACTGTTGCAGGCGGCAAAGCGCCCTATATCTACTCCTGGTCTCCTTCGGGAGCTAATACTCCCACTGTAACCGTTTCGGGTTCCCCTCAGCTTGTTGTTACAGACGCTAACGGATGTACATTTTCACAAAATGTCAGCCTTACCGTTAACGATCCGCCCGGGGTGAGCAACTTCCCTTCAGGTTGTTACCAGTTTTGCTACAAGGATACACTTAACTCAGAGATTACGGGAGCCGCCACTTACCAGTGGCTGCTGAATAATGCGCCCATAGCAGGTCCGGGAGGAACAGGACCGAACATGATCATTACCAGTGACGGCTCCTATAAAGTTATCGCGACAAGTTCGGCAGGCTGCACTGACACTGCCGGAACAGTAAGCATAGTTACGATTCCCCTTCCAACTGTTAGCGCCGGCCCCAACCTGAACATGTGTTTTGCCTCCGGAGAAACAGTTACCCTGGACGGCAGCGGAACAGGTACTTTTTTATGGACCCCCAACACCTCGCTCAGCAACAATATGATTGCAACACCAGTGGCCAACCCCGGCAGCACTACCAATTATATTTTGACCGTCACCGGCGCAAACGGTTGCAAAAACTCAGACACCATGCAGGTTAAAATCACCTGTACCCAGCCTATCGTAAATGTGATCAGCCAAACAATTTGCCAGGATTCCTGTGCACTACTGACTGCGAGTGCTGCAGGAGGTGCCAGCCCTTATCAATACAAATGGAGTACCGGTCAGACTGGCCCCGGTCCGTTCAAAATCTGCACTCCGTCCACCGAAAAGATTTACGTTACGGTTACCGACAATGCTTCCAACACCAATGTAGACAGCGCCACGGTAACCGTAGTGCCAAAAATGAGTTTCAGCGCCCAGGTTACCAATATAGGCTGTACGGTTATTAGCGGCTCGGCCATGGCAACCGCGAGCGGAAGTACAGGACCTTATGCCTATTCCTGGAATACCAACAGTACCAGCTCAAGCATTTTCAATGTAGGAGCGGGCAGCTATACCGTCACCGCAACCGACGCCAACGGTTGCGTTGGGGATACCACCATTCAGATCACATCAAGCGGAGGTGTGGCCGCAGCTTACACAATATCTGCTGCATCTTGCGGCAGTCCGACCGGAGCCATACACATTACTCCTTCCGGCGGGCTTGCTCCCTATACCTACTCCTGGAGTAATGGCACAAGTTCAGGTACAGGTATTGTTACCGGAGCAGTCGATTCGATTACTTCACTTGCCGCAGGAACCTATTCCCTGACCGTCACTGACGCCAGTGTGGGAGGATGCCCCACTACAGGTACGGTTACAATTAACAACAATGCGGGACAAACCGTAACGCTTACTGCCACCACTCAGCCTGCCTGCTTTGGAAGTTCCAATGGTGTTGCAACGATGACTATTTCCGGAGGAAGCCCCGGCTTTTCTTATACCTGGAGTAACGCAGGTACAGGCCTTACGGGAAGTACAGGAAGCACAACAGGTACATCGGCTGAGTTAACCGGTCTCTCGGCCGGAACCTATACCGTGACCGTTACCGATGGAACCGGTTGCAAGGCCACAAACACAATAACGATGACCGGTCCCGCAAGCGCAGTGAGTGTCAGTTCTGTGACCTTGACTAAATCAGCCTGCGCAGCTTCAACAGGAAGCGCCACCATAGATGCTTCCGGTGGAACCGGAACATTAACCTACAATTGGAGTCCAGGCGTTTCGGGTTCCAGCTCTCTGGCCTCTGATCTGGCAGCAGGATCCTATACCGTAACAGTCAGCGATGCCAACGGATGCAGCATAACAACCAGCGTATCCATTACCGATGCCGGAGGTCCTTCGATTGGTTCGGTATCGGGCTCAAACCCCTTGTGCTCGTACAATACCGGCTCAGCCACAGCTTCCGCCAGCGGCGGAACAGGTACACTTACCTACAGCTGGAGTAATGGGTTTTCAGGTCTAAGCTCAGAAGTTTCAGGCCTGGGATCCGGAACCTACTCGGTGACCGTCACTGACGCAGATGGCTGCCAGGCGGTTTCTTCGGTGAATATTACCTCCCCCTCAGCAGTTATCGCCAATGCCTCTCAACTGACTCCTGCCGGGTGCAGCAAGTCAAACGGCTTAGCTCAGTCAAATGCTTCCGGCGGCACAGGTACCGACTACACCTACAACTGGAGCAACGGGGTCAGCGGTGCAACCTCATCAGGGTCCTCTTTCCTGATCTCGGGACTGAACGCCGGATCCTATACCGTCACCGTTTCAGATCAGAACGGATGCACGACTACTGCAAGTGCACTTGTAAGCAACGCTCCTGCCCCATCAATCAATGCATTGACCGCAAACCCTGTGCTCTGCTTTGGCAACAGCACAGGAACAGCTTCCGTTACCGCAACAGGAACCGGAACGCTCAGCTACAACTGGAGCAACGGTTCCACCTCTCTCACCGGTCAGGGCACTGCATCACTCAGCGACCTGAGTGCAGGAACCTACACCGTCACCGTCACCGATGCCAATGGTTGTGATTCGATTCGCTCCGTTACCCTGACCCAGCCTGCAAGCGCGGTTTCTGTAAGTTCGCTGACCACTACCCAATCCTCCTGCACATCCCCCACCGGCACCGCCAGCGTTACGGCCACAGGAGGTACCGGAACATTCACCTACAGTTGGAGCAACGGTTCGACTTCTCTCAGCGGTTCGTCGATTTTAGATCTGGCTGCGGGACTATTTACTGTAACAGTCACCGATGCCAACGGCTGCATGGCAACAAGCGTAGCTTCCATTACCGATGCGGGAGCTCCTGTGATCAGTTCAGTCACCGGTAAAAGTCCGCTCTGCTTTTCCGGAACAGGTTCTGCAGTGGCCTCCGCCAGCGGAGGGACTGGCACTCTCAGCTATAGCTGGGCCAGTGCTTCAACTTCCTTCAGCGGTGCTTCGGTCAGCAGTTTGGCTGCCGGAACCTATTCGGTCACCGTCACCGATTCAAAAGGCTGCGATGTTGTTTCAACAGTGGCCATTACCCAGCCAGGACAGATTACTCTTCTCGCATCCCAAAGTGCTCCCTCTACCTGCGGGCTCAGCAATGGGGTGGCCAGCGCCGATGTCACAGGCGGCACCGGACCTTCGTACACTTACAGTTGGAGCAATGGCGCTTCGGGGATAACAGCTTCGGGTTCTGCTTTTCAGGCCGCAGGATTAGCGGCAGCCACCTATACGGTAACGCTATCCGACGCCAACGCCTGCACGGCAACGCAAACAGTAACCATAACCTCCCCTGCGTTGTTAACGGCCTCGGCTCAGGGAACCAACACCTGTTTCGGCAAAACAGACGGAAGCATTGCCATTACTGCTAACGAAAGCGATCTCAGTTTCAACTGGTCGCCCAATACCGGATCCTCGGAATCCGGAGCCGGAGCATCAAACCTGGGTGTGGGAACATATACGGTTACCGTTACCGACAAATACGGCTGCACAGCCACCGCTTCAGCTTCTGTTGCTGCCTTCCCGCAACTGAATGCAACGGTGAATATTCAGGACACGACCATACGCTACGGACA
>Ga0206879_1065_pt1 | contig 24998 bp, 30 predicted proteins | sample Alteio_BWOrgCont_5_FD_152897 | JGI IMG/M metagenome (GOLD analysis project Ga0206879, IMG submission 152897) | Enriched cells from forest soil in Barre Woods Harvard Forest LTER site, Petersham, Massachusetts, United States -... | ecosystem: Environmental > Terrestrial > Soil > Temperate forest > O... | reverse complement strand
CACCCGGCGAGGCGACCATGGCGCTGGGCGAAGTAGACCACCGGATCGTTCGCGAATTTGTGGCCTGGCTGTATGACCGGAAGCTGCAAAAGGTGTCAGTGGCGCGGAAGCTCGCGGCGCTGCGCACATTTTTTAGATTCTGCATACGCGCGGGGCTCGTAAAGCAGAACCCGGCACGGCTAGTGAGCACGCCAAAACTTTCAAAGCGCGTACCGCGAGTGCTGAGTGCTGAAACGCTCAACGGGTTTCTCGACAATCTGGCCGGCAACGCGGCCGATGACAGGGCCAAGAAACCACGGAAACGCAGACGGACGGCACAGAGTGAATTGGACGACCGGCTAATTCTAAAACGAGACCGGGCCATTCTGGAGCTGCTGTATGCGTCCGGGCTTCGCGTAAGCGAATTGGTGGGGCTGAACCTTGGCAACATCGATCAAGCCGGACAGATGCTGCGGGTGTTGGGAAAGGGACGCAAGGAACGAGTGGTGCCCTTTGGCACGAAGGCCAGGGCGGCATTGGAAGCGTACTGGCCCGTCCGGAGTGAGATAGTGGCAAATCCGAAGATGGAATGCGATCCCGAAGCGGTGTTCGTCAATTATCGCGCAGGCCGGCTGTCGACGGATTCAGTGCGCATTCTTGTGAAAAAATACGCACGGCTCTGCAATATTGACTGGAGCTTACATCCGCATGCGATGCGTCACGCGTTCGCGACGCATTTGCTAGCCGACGGCGCAGACTTGCCGGCGATTCAGGATCTTTTGGGGCATGTTTCCCTTTCCACTACGCAAAGGTATACGCAAGCAAGCATGCATCAATTGATGGTTGTCTACGACAAGGCTCACCCACACGCGTAAACCCGAGGGATCAAAGCGGGCGCGTGCAGGGTGCGTCTTTCGACTCGTCCGCCAGGAGGGTGTTCGCGATGTTCGAATCGCACAGATCGATGGTTCGAAGATGGCTTCAGGCTGCCGGGGTTTTTGAGGAATCCTGTTGCGCGAGAGATTAGACGTTCAGAGTCAGCGACGTTTCAGGAAGGAACCCATCGGAGCCGTTGGTGCGCGGAGGCACTGACAGGATGGGCATTTTCGAGCGATTAACCGGATTATAAAGCGTATCCCGCTCGACAGGGATGCAACCGGCGGCATGGATCAGGCGCTCGAGTTCGGACCGTGTGAGACCTTCAGGAGTGGTCGCCCCCGCATCGTGGTAGATCTTTTCCTCAACGACGGTGCCATCGAGGTCATTTGCTCCGAAGCGCAGCGCGATTTGCGCGATACGAGGCGTGAGCATGATCCAGTAAGCTTTGATGTGGTCGAAATTGTCAAGCATGAGGCGGGAGGCGGCGATGGTCTTTAGATCGTCAAAGCCGGTTGGCCGGGGAACATGTGAGAGAGCAGTGTTTGCGGGATGAAACTCGAGCGGGATGAAGGTAACGAAACCGTGAGTCTGATCCTGCGCTTCGCGAAGCTGGATCAAATGGTCGACGCGCTCTTCAAGAGTTTCGACATGGCCGAAAAGCATGGTCGCGTTGGAACGGAGGCCGACTTCGTGAGCGGTGCGCGCGATTTGAAGCCACATGCGGCCGCTGACCTTATGGTCGCAGATGAGCCGGCGCACGCGAGGGTGAAAAATTTCAGCGCCCCCGCCTGGAAGCGAGCCGACCCCAGCGTCTTTCATCTTGATCAACGTGTCGCGGATAGAAAGCTTGGAGAGGCGCGCGTAATAGTGCACCTCAACCATCGTGAAGGCTTTTAGGTGCACCTGGGGAAAACGCTGCGCGAGGCCGCGAATCAGGTCGAGATAGTACTCAAAGGGCAAGTCGGGATGCAGGCCGCCGACGATATGAAATTCGGTGGCGCCTTCAGCCACCCCTTGCGCAGCCCGCAGGAAAATTTCCTCGAGAGCGAAGGTGTATGCCCCAGCCGCACCGGGGGACCGCCCAAAGGCGCAGAGCTTACAATGGGCAACGCAAACATTAGTCGGGTTGATGTGCCGGTTTACGTTGAAATAGCAGACCCTCCCGTGTTTTTTTTCGCGGACGTGGTTCGCGAGCCAGCCCAGGGCGAGCAGATCGGTCGATTGGAAGAGTGTGAGGCCGTCGCCGGCGTTCAGGCGCTGGCCCGCCAAGACCTTCTGCGCGATCGGTTTGAGGCGCCCGTCAGTAATTTGAAGTCCACTTAGCATTTGGAAAGGGCTTCCCAGGCCCTATTCATCACGCGTGCATTAGCCATACCGCGCCGCCCCAGAAGAGCAAGAACAATAGACTAATATAGCCATTCACCGTGAAAAAGGCAGCATTCATTTTGCTAAGGTCATTCGGTCTTACAAGCGAGTGTTCGTAGGCCAGAAGCACCGCAACCACGGCAATCCCCGCCCACGCCAGCCAGGGCAGATGGAAGCTCCAGGCCAACCAACCGAGTAGAAAGATCATCACCGCGTGCGTGGCTCGCGCGATCTCGAAGGCGCGGGGGATGCCAGTTTTTGCCGGGATTGAAAACAACCCGGCTGACGTGTCAAATTCGACATCCTGGCACGCGTACAGCACGTCGAAGCCTCCGACCCAAAGCGTAACCGCCGCGCACAGAATGAGCATGCGCCAATCGAGCGACCCGCAAATGGCGATCCACGCGGCGGCCGGAGAAATACCCAAACAGAAGCCGAGCACGAAATGGGAGACAGTGGTGAAGCGCTTGGTATAGGAGTAAGAAAACAGGATGGCGAGGGCGAGTGGGGAAAGTTTCAGCGCCAGTGGGTTCAGGCGCCAAGCCGCGAAAATCAAAACCGCCGAAGAGATAGCCGTAAACATCCAGGCAAAACCCAGGGAAAGCTGACCGGTCGGCAGGGCACGGCCCGCGGTGCGCGGGTTGCGGCGGTCGAATTCGACATCGGCGATACGATTCACGGTCATTGCGGCGGAGCGGGCGCTGACCATGGCAACGATGATCCAGAAGATTTGATGCCATGAGGCGAAGCCACCCTGTCGCCGCGCAGCCAGCATAGCTCCGACAAGCGCGAAGGGAAGGGCGAACACGGAGTGCTCGACCTTGATCATCTCAAGAACGGTGCGAACTTGGCCCTTTCCCATGGCGAACGAGGTGGATCCCGAGTCTATTCTTTTTCCTTGTGCTTCGCCGGTGAGCCGCCCGGCCAGCGATATTGTTTTTCCTGAGGTAGTCCGAGCTGCTCGAGAACGCGATAGGCGAACTGTTCAACCATCTCGCCAATCGTATCTGGAGCATAGTAGAAAGCTGGCATCGCGGGCATGACCAGGGCGCCTGCGTCGTGAACGCGCAACATGTTTTCAAGATGGATGCGGTTGAGGGGCGTTTCCCGAAGACAGAGAATCAGGGGGCGTCGCTCCTTCAGGCAAACATCAGAGGCGCGCGTGAGCAGATCGTCCGCCACTCCGGCGGCTATGGAACCGAGGGCACCTACCGAGCAGGGGACGACCACCATCGCGTCGACGATGGCACTACCGGAGGCGATGCTCGCACCAATGTCCTTGTTGGGCAAGTACTCGATCTTGCTAGAAGGACTGCCAACAATGTGGGAGGGTAGTTGCTTCGGATCAGAGGCGACAACGCCGAGCTCGGTCGCGAGCAAACGCAACCCTGCATCGCTGGCAACAAAAAAAACACGAACGACGCGGGCATCGGTCTCAAGGAGGCGCAGAACTGCCTGTGCGTAGAGGGCACCGCTCGCTCCCGTGACCCCTACTGTGATTGTGATTCCTTGTGCTTTTGTCATCCGGCAGGCCGAAATAGGAGTCTAGGCGCGAGGTTTTGGCAATGTCAAGCCGAGCCAGTCGTTTCGACGTCGCAGCGCGAGTCGTCTCCGAGCGAGGACATGCGCTAGTGTTTGCGCGGCCGTGAGCTTCAAGGTTCCCTGGATTTGATTGAGTTCTAGGAATGGCGGAGCGCTTCCTTCTCTATCCGGCCTTAGCCATCAAGTTAGTGGAGGATCTCAGCCAAGTTCGCAGAAGGACAGAGGATGGTTCCGGGACTTGGACTCGAACCAAGATTTTAGGCTCCAAAGGCCCACGTGCTACCGATTGCACCATCCCGGAATTATAAGAAAGTGTAGCAGACAACTCAGCAATTTGTTGCCAATGGGCGAAGTGTGCCCTTCAGCCGTTTGCTGGTCTGTCTCCAATTTGTTACGCTTCGTAGCGCCATACATCCGGAGAGGTGTCCGAGTGGTTTAAGGAGCACGCTTGGAAAGCGTGTGTTGGGGAAACTCAACCGTGGGTTCGAATCCCACCCTCTCCGCCAACCAGTCTTGGTTTTTCTCTGAATCTCTTACTGTGTGCGAAAATCAATATTTTCCGCCCGAATTAGGGGTGAAGTTCTTCAAGTCCCTTCACGTAGCAGAGATACAAGGCCCATTTGAAGTCTGCCGGAAGATGTCTGAGAGTCCGTGCTAGAATCTTCCTGTGTTCCTGGGCCGCAAATACTTGATCAGGACGAGGACTAGGGTGCTTAAGACTCTTGATCGGGTTCGGACCTGGATCTTGCATGCCTTCTTCGACACTCCACATTTGACAACTCCAGACCCTCGCACGCGCCACGTTTAAGATAATGCTTACCAGCTAAGTCCTAAATTGAGCGCGCCCCTCGAACTGGGCCAGGTGCCGAAGGGCCAGAATCATGTACCGCGTCTTCCGCGTCTGCTCGATTCCTTAGATAACGAAGTGCCGAACGAAGTAGAGCCGGTCTGTGTCGTGAAAACAGAAGGTTCGTCGCAGTGGGATCGCCCGGCTGTGCCAATTTGAATAGCGTTTCGTCGGGGGCGATGTCTAGTTCACGGTATTCACGTTTCATGGTGTGTTCCTCGCCAAAGAGTCAACTGCGTCTCCCAACCGATTAAACTACATGACCTTCAAACGGGGTGAAGTCTAGTTTTGTCAACGGAATGTGGAGTTTTGTGAGCATCGAGACGCGCTGCTTGACACATCTTGACGTTTCTGGACTTCCATCTGAGCTAAAATAAGGTTGCACCTCTTGAAAACACACGGCGGTCAGTTGACAATCGAATCGAGCGCCGAGGTGAAAAAAACTACCGTGCCTCCGGGGCGGCAGGTCCTCGTCGTGGACGACGACGCAGAGTTATGTGAGCTCATTTCTCAATACCTGACGCGACAGGGGTTCGCGGTCGAGACAGTGCACAGCGGTACGAAGGGAGTCGAACGCGCTCTCTCTGGCGAACATGCCATTGTCGTGTTGGATGTCATGCTTCCGGGGACAAAGGGATTTGAAGTTCTCCGCCGCGTTCGCGCCCAATCTCGTCTGCCCGTATTGATGTTGACGGCACGAGGTAATGAGCAGGACCGCATACTAGGGTTAGAGATGGGCGCGGACGACTACTTGCCCAAACCTTTTAACCCAAGAGAACTCTCTGCCCGGATCGAAGCAATCCTGCGCCGGTCGACGCCCGACCCCACGGAAATCAGACCTGGAGTTGCTGAACTCATTGTCGTCGGAGACATCGAGTTGGATAAAGGGACAAGAGTCGCTCGACGTGCTGGACAGGTAGTGGCTCTAACAACGGTCGAGTTCGATCTCCTGGAAACACTGCTGAGATCGGCGGGCCGTGTTCTCTCACGTGAAGACATGGTACGAGGCGTACTGAGTCGCGAGTTCTCGCCATACGATCGAAGCATAGATACTCACGTAAGCAATCTACGTAAGAAACTGGGGCCACGGCCTGACAGTTTGGAACGGATCAAGGGCGTTCGTGGGATTGGATATCTCTATGCCCTGTCTCACGGCTCGAGCGAAGGTGAAGAATAGATGCGTCGTCTTTTCTACAAGATCTTTCTATGGTTTTGGCTGGGAATTGCAGTGGTGAGCGCAACGTTGGTGGCTTCGACGGTGTTGACACACTCGCGCTCGGCGCAGGACGAGCGTTGGCGTCAGAGGTACGGGCCGATGGTAGATTTATGGGCACATCGGGAAGCTGAGGTATTCGATCATGATGGTAGGTCTGGACTTGAGAAGTACATCGGTTCGTTCGTGAAAGATCCCGGGGTTTATGGCTTCATCTTCGACGGCGAACACGAGGTTCTTGGACGACAAGTTCCCCCGCGAGTGCTCCGAGTTGTTGACCAGGTAGACCAATACTCGGTAGGCGAGCCTCGTTTTTTCACCGGAGAACGGATTATCGGCGAAAAGGCGTTTGGGCCGAGTGGGCGAGCGTACGTGGTCGTTGTGACTTATCCGCAGCCACCGATAGTGCCTCGGCCAGTGTTCCAATATCTGTTCGCGGACCTAGGTAGGCAAGAGATCATCAGACTGGTGGCGGTTCTGGTAGTGGCGGCATTCTTCTCTTTGTGGCTCGCACGACACATAACCAGTCCCATCGAGAAGTTGCGCTGGGCGGTACGCCAGATCGCGAATGAGCACCTTGAGGCGCGAGTGGACAAGACGGTGGTAGCTCGCCGCGACGAACTGGCCGACCTCGGTCGTGATTTCGACAGTATGGCGCAGCGCATCGATGTTCTGGTTGCAGCTCAGCGCCGTTTACTCGGCGACGTCTCACATACACTTCGCTCGCCGCTCGCACGTTTGAGCGTCGCTCTGGGCCTTGCACGAGAGGGCGCCGCCCCGGAAACATCAGAACACTTGGATCGAATCGAACGTGAGGCAGACCATCTAAACAAGCTGATCGGTCAGTTGTTGACGATAGCCCGAGTAGACAGCGGAGTCGATCTTGAGCAGAAAAAGGTCTTTGACCTCGGCCTTCTTATGGAGGAAGTGGCGGCCGACGGGGATTACGAAGCAAGGAGCCGGAATCGCGCTGTCGTGTTTAGCCCATCTTCTGAATGCTTAATCGAGGGAGCACCTGAAATGCTGCGCAATGCGGTCGAGAACGTCGTTCGCAATGCAGTACGCCACACGGCGGTAGAGACAAATGTGGAAATAACGATGAGATGCCAACGCGTGGGGGAGGGACCACAGGCGACAATTCAAGTACGCGATCATGGAGCAGGGGTATCTGAAGACGCTATCGCGGAACTTTTCCTTCCCTTTCATCAAATCGTCGATGGCATGCGCCACGACGGAATCGGTCTAGGCCTTGCCATCACCGAACGTGCCTTCCGACTACATGGAGGCAAGGTGACCGCTGCGAACGTGCCAGGAGGTGGCCTGATCGTGACTCTTGAACTACCCATGGTTGAATCCAATCACCAGCCTTATGTTGGATAATTCGGCAGGATGTCTGCTGGGCGAGTCGATTTCATCCACCAAAGGGCAGCAGTCGGTGTTGGTGCCGGCGTAGCTACGCGGATACTGGACTGTCCCGCCGAGGATGTGCGAAAGGAATTCAACACATCAGGCGACAAGGTTCGAATCCTCGCGCTTCTTTCACTTACTTGTCCGGGATGCCAGCCGGGTTACGCTGTCGTTGGACGACGCCTGGAAAGATTCTCCTCTCCTCAACTGCAAGCCATCTTGATCTGGGAGCCGATGCGGACCGAGGATAGTCCGGCGGCTGCGATGCAACGGGTGGCAGCGGTTCATGATCCGCTCATCTGGTAGGGCTTGAATGGGAGCAGGAACGTCGGCAAGATGTTTGACGAGAAATTTGGAAGAGCCCGCTTGGGACGTCCATTTGCTCTACAACCCGGGAATCAACTGGGACGCGCAACAACCTCCAAGTCCCACATTTTGGATGCAGCAATTGCAGGGCGTTGATCCCAAGTTCCTGCTGTGCGAAGACCCGACTCGTTTAAGTGCCAAGGTTGGACGGCTGCTTGACCAATCTCATTGAGGTACGGAGATGGAACCAGATCAGGTCAAATGCGGTCCGGGTTCAACGCACGATTAGAAGGCGGGAGAGTGCCCTGCTGCTCTGGTGTCTCCCCGCAGCGGCCCCCCTTTGTCGGCTTGGGTTGAAGCACGAGCATGGCTCTGGGTTCTGGCCCTTCTGTCATGGGTGTTGCGTGTCTCATGAACGCGGCTCGATGCGGCAGGTTGCATTGCTCCGTGACGGGCCCGATTTATCTGTTGGCAGCGATTTACGTCGTTCTGGCCACATTGGGGCTGCTTCCAATGCGTCCGAGAGTATTCCTGCTCGTCGTGCTCTCCATCACCCTTCTTGCGTGTATAGTCGAGCGACCTTTGGGAACATACAGGATCAGCCCCACGATTGTGGGGTGGACTCCGCGAGGAGTTGAAGGCAATGCAACGCAGAGCGCGCGAGGTGCAGGCGGTATTCGAATCGCAGCGCATCCACGAGAGTGAGTCGCGCGACGCGTTGCGCCGGGCAGATGCCTGAAGCGATGCCCACAGAGAGGCACGAACTAAGAGCCAGTAGGATTCCTGCCGACGATTCGGTTCGCTTGAGACTTCGCAGACGTGAGGCTCCGCCGAAACGCGGATGGAGGCGCTCCGGGTCCGGACGGGTGAATCGGGCCTCCCTGGGGCACAGCCGGGAGGCGGACTTCGGATTGCAGCCGTGCGCGGAACCGATTCATCTAGCTTGCGAGATGATGCTGGCGGTTACCGGCTATATGTTGGAATGTAGGATCGAACGATGTTTCGGCGTACTTCTTTAACCGTCCGAACTGCTATCTGCGCCAGTCCCGCGATCTCCGGCTGCGGTGGAAAGGACGGCCACACCATCGGTCGCAGTGCATCCGTCGGGTCATTTCGTTTTTTGTAAGATAACCAAGCAACTGAATGCCAAGACCCACAAAGCGCTAGTTATTAGGGGTGAGAAATGTTTTCACCTTTCCGAGTTCAGTTAGGATGTAGACCACTTGGCGTTCAGCCGTGAAGTCGAGTTGAATGGAGCTACACGCGTCTCGTCTGGTTGAACCTTAGCGTCCAGCACGTTTTGCAGTGCTTCGATGAAATCACGCGACCGCAGGGTTGGTGCGCAGAAACATCTCTTACCTCGTTCGAGCATCAGCAACCATAAGGAGTCGGTTTCTACCGCTATCGACAAAAACAGGGTTGTGGAAGATCCGATTAGCCAATCCAACAATGGGAAGGCGGTACGGTCCGGTAGGTGATACTGGCTAACAACGACGTCGAACTCGTTGCAAGAGAGCAGAGTGCAGGCATCCCGAAAGGATGCCGCGGTCTGGCAATTGCAGCCTCGTTTGTTCAGCCACTGTAGCAGTTGCAGCGAATTCGCGGTCTCACCGACCAAAAGAACCGTGGTTAGGTTAGCTTCCATATCATTTCTCCGCTTCTTCTGCGCTATGGCTAAACATTCTGACCTTCGAGTTGGTGGACTGTTCGCGCCCACCCCCAAAAGCATTCTGGATGACACGTTGAGCCTCTCTGTGAATCGGAGGGTGAGCCGAGTACTCAAACGCTCCGGCTCTCCACCATTGCCAGAAGATTACGCCTAGCCCCCAAAACGGTACTGTTATAGCCAAAAGCACTGCGATTAAAACGACGAGCACGCCGGTGTCGATTAGAATTTCAAGCCAACCGGATCCTATTGCAGTGAGCAGAAGGAATGCTGGAAATGCTTTCATCATACGTATCCTCCCATGGCCGCCGAGGTATGGAACAAAAATTACTCCGAGCAGTCTTGCCGTACCGTTTTTCCTGCATTCGTCATGCAAGACAAAAGTTACTGCCTAACTCACGGTGAGATTCAAGGACTGCCGCAGCAGGTTGGTCGGCGAATGATCAAGATTTGTCAAGAGCAGAAAACGGCTGCTTACGAGCGAACAACCAGACGTCGGTCTTTTAGACATACATATGCCTGGATTGGAGGGCTTGACCATTCTGCGACGCGCTCGCGAGTGTGGCCTTGAGACCCCACTGATTGTGATGACGAGCACGGCGACAGCAACACGGCCATCGACGCAACGAAATCGGGCGCGTTTGATTACGTGCTGAAGCCGCTCGATCTTCACCAGCTATTGCCGCAGATTGAGCGAGCCATCGAGCATCGGCGTTTAGCAAGGGAACTCAGGTCTCTTCGCACCCAAGTTGCCGTTGACGGGGTTGCGCCGATTATGCTTGGACGAAGTCCGGCGATGCAGCGTGTCTACAAACTGATCGTGCAGGTCGCGGAATCCGATGCTACGGTGCTGATTCGAGGCGAGTCGGGTACTGGAAAAGAGCTTGTCGTCAACACGATTTATTTCAACAGCGGGAGGAGCAAGGGACCTCTGGTTGAACTCAACTGCGCTTCGATTCCTGAAACTCAGTTGGAATCGGAGCTATTCGGGCACGAGAAGGGCGCTTTTACGAACGCCGCCCTTCGACGCATCGGACGCTTTGAAGAGGCGAGCGGTGGACCATGTTCTTGGACGCAATTGGTGAACTGGCTCCGACGCTCCAATCGAAGCTGCTTCGAGCAATCCAGGAACGGACGATTGAGCGGTTGGGGAGTAGCGCGCCTATTCCTGCGGACATTCGCTCGATTGCGGCAACTTCGCGGAACTTGGCCGTCGAGGAAGGAGAATTCCGAGAGGACCTGTACTACCGGCTGAACGTCATAACGATTCAACTTCCGCCGCTGCGAGGGCGACGCCAGGGCATTCCGGCGCTCGGGGAGGAAAGAAGGCTTCTATAGATCGTAGAGGGCGAGTTCGGCTTCCTTAACGAGTTGAAGTTCCTGAGCGCACTGCGAGCTGATTGAGGTATTCTCTGAAATGGACAATCTAAAGTACCCCCCGGCCCCGGCCGTGAACCGGGGCTTTCTATTTGACAGAATGAATTCTCCCACAAGCATTGGGCTTTATCACCAAGTTAGTGGCCCGCGAGGGACCTGATATGATTGCAAAGGTCAAGGAATCCTGCGGTACAACACCCTCGCAGTTTGCATTTGAAATGGTCGGGCCGGCTTGACCCATCAGTCTGGCTGCGGTCTAATTCGCGACGAGATTGCAAGTCGAGACTTGATGATTCCCGAACCCGGATTGTTGCGGCTGAGAGAATTTGTGAATCGAGCATTCCTGAGGGCGTACGTGAGTTCGAAGTTCCGAATAGATCGACCCCGTGTCATTTGGAATGCGAAATTCGCAATGTAGAGTGAGAGAAGTTACACGCATCGACCAGCCAGCGTCGCGAGCGAACCTGCACGAATTCCCCGACCTTAGGGACGCGCGAAGTTTGCCGTGTGACAGGGACGGTGATCTGAACACCTTCGGGGCGATCCATGTTCTTGTTTCTTATGAGGTCATTGAGGTCCCGATGTCACCTCCAGCCGGCCAAGGTCCCACACCCGCTTCCGGAGAGCCCATGCTGACAGTCCGCACCTGTCCAGAAGGCAGCGGATCGCTTTCAATCGCTTCATCGCTGTGCAACTCTCGTGTTGAAACAGCTACAGTTCCTTCAATCAAGTTCCCTTCATTCGGCCTCAAGAGATTTTTGTTCCGCTGACACACAGCAACCAAACCTCGCCTGACTGTTCTCTCTGAAGTCGATTTTTGTTTTTCCTATAAATCAAGAGGACGCTTTGGCTGACGTGAGAAGCGGGGCGCCACGACATTGCTCAAGGCCTGCCGCTCGTAAGATCTTCTCCGGTTTATCCATACGTATTGGCTATCGACTTTCTATTTCGATTGCGGCCACGTTGCGGCAGTGCTCCACAGAGCACCGATAACGCAGAACCGTATCAGTGCGGGGATTCCCGCGCCTGTTGGTTAATTCAACGTGCACCTGCTCCATGCTGATCGTGGGATGAGCCGGGCATTTCGGCGCAGCGCCACCAGTCTGGCGCACCTCTTGTAAGGTTCCTTCACGCTCGGCAAGAGCATCCTTCATGTTCTGCCGCTCGTCGCGTGTCAGGTTTTGGTGCCCGCTCTCGGCCAAACAGACTCGGCTGAGCGGTATACCTGTGAGCTGGGCTAGCCGCTGTCTCGATAACCCGAGCGAGCGTCTCTTTTTCGCTAATTGTTTCATTTGCATAAGTCTTACCAGCAATATGCATCCTATGTGCCTTGTCGACCGTTTGTAGCTGCTTTCGCATACGAATTCACAGCAAACATAATGATGCGACGCGCCACGCTTCTATACATGTTCCGCGTCAGCCTCCGGAAAGTTCCCTGGATTCCGCAGCGGCTGCCGACTTCGTGGAACTCTAGCGGAGCCAAAAAGGAATCCGGACCAGAGACGGATTCGTTGAGCCGTCTCCTATTATCGAAGAGGCGCTTTATCATGAAATCTAACGACACATGAAGTGTGCGGCGTTGGTGCGCGTTTTGTTTCAATTCAAGTTCAATCACACGTCCAGGGTCGGAAACCCACAGGTTCTCTAATTCAAGGGCTAACAAACAATTCTCGGACTTGAGGTTCAGAGACCAACTCTATAACTCTGTCCTCACTCGCCCGCGTTTGGGGGGTGGACGTGTGAGGATGGTCTACAAGGAGGATGCAGAAAAATGCCCATCAAACGGCAGTGGTTATTACTAGCTGTTCTCATAATGTTTGTCTTCTGTCCAAAACCTTTATTTGCGCAAGAGAGCCATTCGGAAATTTCAGCTGACTTTACCGGCGATTTCCCGTCAGAGGCGACCGGCTTAAGCCGAACGGATAAGCCGACCAATTCGGGCGGCCTACTGGTTAATTACCGGTATGACTTTAACGATTGGAGCGCAATCGAAGTGAACTACGACTACACGCATTTTTCACAGTTTTATGGCGCTTCGGGTTTTACCATGGCCAGTTTCGTCACGAGGGCCAATGTCAACGAAGCTACGCTCGCCTACGTGTTCACGTTCGATAAGGCGGCGGATGCTCGTTACCGCCCTTTTGTGGAGGCTGGCACGGGTGCGTTGTTCTTTTCACCAGTTCCAAAAGCATCGACGGTCGCTGGGCTCACCCAAGATCAAGCTGCTTTTCTGTATGGAGGTGGCATGGATTGGAATGTCGCGAGCAATGTTTCCGTGCGGTTCGGCTATCGAGGCCTCGTTTATAGGGCTCCCGATTTCGTGGTACCTGTACAAAGTACGAATGCAATAACACATCTGGCCGAGCCCTACGTCGGGGTAGTAGTGCGATTTTGACTCTGATTTACAGGCGCGCGAGAAACAAGGTCAGTTGCAGAGTGAGAATGCTTTATTCCCGCTGACTCTCTCTGCATTGAGTGGAATTCTAAATCACTCTCATTGGCCCGTACCAGCGGAGTGTGACAGCACGACGGGGCAACTCTTGGACTCTCGGTTCCATCGGCCAATATCTGCCCGAAGCTGGCAGGAGAAGCGTAGACTCGACAATCCTGTGAAGACTGGAAACGTCAAGAAAGTGATTTACACTTCGGTTCTTTATAGTTCGTAAGAGACTACTACGTCCGTAGGCCACAAGAGCCGCTCTGGCAGCGCTTCACGGCTTTGGCAGACGAATCCAGTGGCTGAATTCCCCATCAGATCAAGGAAGCGGTTTGAATTCTTCGAAGTTCGTCATCCACAGTTTTAAAACCATTGCTTATTCAGAGTTTCCTTAAGATGATCGTCGAGCGTTGCTTAGGAGGCGAGGGGACGGGGTACATCCAAGACGGAAGTGCAGGTCTTGGATACTCGATCGGCCTTCAGCACGTATTCTCAGATAACTGAGAAGCTGGCTGATTATTTTCTTTCGGCGAGGTCTGCCTCCCCGTCGGAGGGTCTAAGTGTGAGTCTCCCAACTACAAGAGCAAGTCTAGCTACCAGCAAAACGAACTCACGTACCGGGTTGAGAAAAGTTCGGGACTTTAGGTTGCAGTGGTGATTGATGCTCGTTCATCGAAGCTAAGATCACATTAGTCGGCAGATGCATTGCGTAGCACTCATTTGGCGTTTTTGCAGCTAGCTCTTGTAACTTGTGGATTGCGTTTTCATGCCCAAGGACAACGTCCCGCCAGAGAAGAGAACCATCGGGGAACTTCTCAAAGAGATCGTATTCGCGGTCCATTGGCAGCTCCTTTGCGCCAGTTTGAAAATATCGTGTTTTCATAAGCGGGCCACCAAAGTCCGGGCCCCTCAGGTGACGGGTGGTGCTGCGGGTCGGCATACCGCACTCGTTTCTCAATATAGAAATGCGATCCGGCGTCGCCAGGATGCGCGCGAGCAGCACAGCACGAGCGCCGAATCTTTCCACTATGCCGGTCACCTGGACGGGTTGCCCGGTCGAAATGCCGAGATTTTCGGGATTGGCCGCAGGTCCATATCCAACCTGGACGTTTACTACTCCTCGCGCGCTCTCAATCAAGACCTCTGTGGAAATTCGGTCGCGCGTGACACGCATTTCAATTTTTGTGATGGTGCCACGAACCTTGATTTCCCTCGAAAGGTCATACACTGCCAGGGAGCAACCGGTCGTCGGCCTGTGCACCGTGGAAGTATCCACGAGCTGGGCCCTCGCTTGCACCGCGGGAAAAAGACTCAAGACAAGTAACAGCGATCCGCCACGTCTTTTCATTGTCACCTGAATCGCCGTGAGAAATAAGGCGAAACCTCAGTTCGTTCCTCTGGGTGAAGCCCTTGCATGACTTTTCGTCACCCGAGCCAATAGGCTATAAGGTATGGCTTGCCCTTGAGGTGGGGTAACTGGCCTAGTTCTCTTCGCCAGCGCCAACAGATCACTCCTAGGCCCCCCAGGGTCCGGTCACAACGAAAAACACCGCGAAGAGAGAGAACGAGAAGGACGCACAGATCGATGAGAATACCCAGCCAAGTCCTCGGTTGCGAGCACATTCCGGGCCAGGAAAATTCCCGGCGTATGCAACCTGAGGGACACATGTGAACTTCCTATGGGCACATCGATGCAGCGAACCTTCGCGATCTGAGCAAGTGCGGTTCGCCAAGATTTGCGCTCGCCCGACGCAGATCCAGTCATAATGCGCGTCGAAGCGAGCGTCATTCCCTGCGCTAGGGTAGAAAGTAGTTCGGGCATATGCCCTTTTACTTAGGTTGTAACCCTCCGCCGCGGCCGCCGACGGGGCAATTGATGCTAGCTATGTCATCGGCCAAAAATCGGATTCAAGGCCTACGAATCAGACTACCTTCGCTTATTAGACGAGGGCACTCTTGGTCGGGCCAGCTTTCGGCATCACCACTTCAAGAGTAGAGTCCGTGACGGCTGCTTTGGCGTTGGCAGGGTCCACGTGGGCGGGCAGTTCGACGACTCCGAAGATCTGCTCCGCACGCCGGATGGAATGCCCGAGTGAATCCCTAACGGTTTCTCCCACGCCCTGGTCTTGGCTAGTTTCGGGTTTCCCGCTGATTCTGAGGTAGCTTGGTTCGATGCAGACTTTGATTTCGTGCGGACTGAATCCGGGGACTTCTGCACGCGCGATGAGATGTTCGCCCGATTCCAAAACGTGAATCTCTACCGGGGTCAGTAGTTCGGACTCCGCTTGAAACCAATCGTCCCAGTCGTTGCCGTGCGAACCGCCACGGCTCTCATACAGTTCATACGCGCGCCGTGCGATCAAATCGAACAGGTCTTGCGTGTTTTCGAAAAGCTCGTTCGGCGATACGAGAACCAAATTCGCTTTGATTTTCCTCGGTGGTGCAACTGAAGACTGCTGTGTCATGATTTCCTCCTCTTCTATGGAATAAAGCTGCGCGCTATGCCTTGGGTGTTCGTGAATGGGTGTAAAAGCTACGCGGCGTGAGCCTGGGGGATCGGGGGCCTAACCAGCGGCGCCGCAGGTCCTCGCCGTGCCAGTTCTTCAAGGGTTCGCGCAAAATCGGCGGGCTGCAACATCTCCTGCCCCCAACAATCTCGTCCTGCATCGATGGCCGGTAGCCAAAGGCAGCTACTCCCAAGTGGCAAACAGAGAAACGCGGTGACCGGCAATCCGGCCAATCTCCCAACCAATCCGAAGCCACTTCCGTCGGGAAGACTCATCTCGCTGAGCACCACATCGACCCCGCGTGACTTCAAAATTTCCAGCGCACCTCGCATGGTGCTGGCGAAATGGCATCGGAATCCCAACCGGCGTAGCCGGTCAGTCAAGGCTTGTGCGACAACATGGGACTCCTCTCCCACCAAAAGTACGTCCCTACTCGTGTGTATCATGGATTCCCTCCCAAGCGTTCGGAGCCCGTTCCTACGGGCTCGAACGCAAATAAAGAGACCGCATTCAGCGCGCGGCTCACAATTTTCTGAAGCTCTTGTGGTTTCCAGGGGAACCGGATGCAATCAAATGCCCCGGCACTCATGGCATTGAGATACTCAATCGAATCGATCGGGCGGCAGGCAATAATGATGACGGGAACCCTCGACGCGCTTGCTGCCACTGCGGCGAGAACATCGTGAAAGTCTCCATCCGGAAACCTGTAATCGGACAATACGACGCAAATGGGATGGCGGAGTAGGACCCTTTGTGTTTCGTTTAGTGTCGAGCAGCACACCGGAATTAACCCATTTTTCACCAGCACTTCCGTGAGACTGACGCAGATCTCCACATCAGCGCTGGCAACCAAAGTCTCCAATGGCCAAGACATAGGGACCTCCTCATCGAACATGACATCTCGAGTCTTTTTGACTGCGTCCCGCTTCCCGATCGTGTTCAGGATGTTGCGAACTCAACGGCCAACGGTGGCCGGATTTGCGAATAGTCGAGCTGCACGCAGTTGCCCCATGGCTCTTCATAATTTCCAGCCTGGCGCTGGGAAACCTCGCGGTAATCACCTTGCCCTGAGGCTTCACGACAGACCCAGCAAGACCTGTTTCCTTTCTTCCGCCAGCGAGTCCACAAACCACAGTCAGGATGACCGCGCCAGAAGTGCACCCGGAATTGAATAGGTGGTCCTGTGCTGGTCGGAGGAGGCTGCGAAGCTGATGAACCCTCCGGCCACGGCTCCCGCGACACCCATCATGGCGTTCATCCATGGACCGTGTCGGGAAGCCCGCATATTCTTCACCGTCATCCAACTACCGGCCAGCCCAACCGCGCGATCCATAAGAGGATTTGCATCGGTGCTCCACGATGGGTGAAACGTCTTTTGATTCCTCCCTCGGGCCACTTCCATTTCCTCGGCTTTCTTTTGCTAAGTGCAGATGCTCTTGACCAGCTTCTTCCAATTCAACTTCGAAGTGCTCTGTTTCCTCTATACCATCCGACGCTGGTGCAGCTTTCGCAGTTTCCGGCGAAGTGTGGAGAATTGTTAAGACGATAGTGAAGTACGGGTCACGAGACTAGGGTCCATCGTTACGAAGCTGAGTACGGCGATTCGAGTTGCTGCTTCAGTGGCTTCATATTTTCTATTTCAATGCCCGCCTTTAGAACGTCGGTGTCGGAGACGAATTCGCGCTGGGGTTGTCAACCTTGGGGTGAGGTTCATCTGAATCACGGCATTGCCGCCAATTAGCCTCTTGGCTTCTTGTTCCGAATCCCTTGGCGCACGCCCAGCGCTCATCATGCAGCTGAACACCCGCGAGGCTGGCTGGATCGAGAGAGGTGAGTGTAACGTTCTCGATCTTTATGCGGTCCGCGCAGCGGTCGTCTTTATCCAGCTCCGAACTCAGAAGGCCGGTCACGTTCTGTTGAAGATCGGAAAAGTCGGCCGTAATGAGTGACGAGGCCGTGCTGGCTTCGATGTTCCAGTGCACCAGGGCATAGTTCCGCATCAGGGCCCTACCCGTCCTTAGAGCCTTATAGAATGTCCCGAAGCTTAATATGCTCGTCTCGCCTTATGCCGAGATGGCCAATGGTCAGGTGAACGTCGGCTCCAGGCTGCTGCCAGAGAATATTGAAAAGGCGTTCCGCAGTTATTTGATCGCCCATCCAACTATCGATTTCAGTAATGGTATCACCTGGCAATATTCCGACTTCTTCGGTAGGTAGCTGCGGGCGGCGTTAATGGCAGCCTGAACGTCTCGGGCTGCGCCACCAATATTTCGACTCAGGTCAAACTGTATTGTGACGTTTGCAGGAAAAGGAGTCTGACAATTCTTGACAAAACTTGGCAAAACTTCACTTGATATCGTTTTTGCAGAACTGCTATTTGCTGTACCGGAAGCGTGGTTTTGTCTTTTAAGCTTGATTGGTTGAATCCATGTGTGGGAGAGGGGCGGTCATATGAATAAAATGGTGGCTTTTTTTGGGGTCTCGGTGGGGGCGGTCGCCGCAAGAAGACCTCTGGCGATATGGGGCGTCGCAATCGCAATCCTGTTATTTTCCGCCGTGCCTTCTTTTCCGCAAGGCAGCTCGGGCCGCATCCTCGGCACCATCACCGATCAAACTGGCGGATCTATCTCCGGCGCAACAGTCACCATCACCGATACACAGCGCGGTACATCACGTGTCCTCACCACCGACGCCGCAGGCTCTTATAACGCTCCCGATCTCACGCCAGGCACTTATACGGTTAGAGCTGAGGCGAAAGGCTTCAAAGCTCTCGAGCACCAGAACCTCGTCCTCGAGGTAGGTCAGGAAGCCCGGGTGGACGAAACGCTCCAGCCTGGTGAACAAACTCAAACCGTGACCGTAACCGAATCGGTTCCTTTGATGAATACCACCAATGCCGAGCTCGGCGGCACGCTTCAGAATCAGGTAATGGAGGATTTGCCGTTGAACGGCCGCAATTTCCAAAACCTGCTCAGTCTCCAGCCGGGCGTGACCAAATATGTCGGCAACGCGGGCTGGACCAACGCATCGAACGGTAACCGGCCCCACGACAACATGTATTTGGTCAACGGCGTGGATGCGAACGACCCTTGGATGGCGCAAAGCATCATGAACGCCGTCATGGCCGCTGGTGATGCGGGGACCATGCTTCCCATCGAGTCCATAGACGAATTCAAGACGGTTTTCAACCCCCCGGCGCAATACGGCTGGAAGCCCGGGGCGGTAATCAACGTGGGGCTCAAATCCGGCACGAACTCCATTCACGGCACTGCCTACGCCTACGGTCGCGACGGAAATTGGGATGCCCGTGACTATTTCAACGCGGCTCCAGCGATCCAGCCACCTGTCGCGGTGGAACAGTATGGCGCTAGCATTGGCGGGCCCGTCGTTAAGGACAAGGTTTTTTACTTCTTGAATTTCGAGTCCCAGCGCTATTCCGTAGGCAATCCAGCCGAACATAACGTGCCCATCACGGCAGCAGGCGTCGGCGCCACAGGAACCTCAACGACTCCCAATCTGATTGACGCTTGCAATTTGGCTAAAACGGCAGGAACTCTGACCGCTCTCAGTGCACAGATGGCTGGCTTGAGCACCTCCTGCTCGCCCCTGTCCAACTATCCCGGCCTGTTCCCAGTGAACAATGGGGCGAACGGCACCCAAATTCAAACCGGTCTGCTCAGCAACAGCCTTATCTACTCAGGTGTCGGCAAGGTTGACTATCACATCAATCAGAACAATACGATCAACATGTCGTACTTCATCAGCCCTGGAGGCGGAAACTACGTCGATAACACAGCTTTGGAGATTGCCACACCGTGGATCACCGCCCAAAACGCTCGCTCCCAGTCCTTCTCAGCGAACTGGACTTGGACTCCCACCTCGAATGTGGTAAACGAGTTCCGGATTGGCTATTCCCACTACACCCAGTCCTTCCTCACCCCGGACTCCAACCAGAACCCGGCGGACTACTCATATAACGGCAGTACCTATCACATCTACACCGGCCAGACCAATCCGCTCTACTACGGGCTTCCTATCTTCACTTTCCAGGGCGGCCTGAGCTCGTTTGAACTCGGTGGTAGCTGGCCGAAGTACGTAGGGCCCGACGGAGTGCTCGATATTGACGACCACGTTTCCTATCTGCACGGCAACCACTCCTTTATGTTCGGCGGCGAGATCCTGGACAATACGAGCACGAACAACGTAACGTCCTATACGAAAGGGAATTTCCGCTTCTCGAACTTGGATTCTTTTTTCGATGGCGACCCCAACCAGACTCGTTACACCACAGGGAATCTCTTGCGGCACCTCTCCAGCCAGGGCTACGCTCTGTTCCTACAGGATGATTGGCGCGTAAAGCCCCGGGTAACGGTGAACCTCGGCATACGCTATGAGTTGAATACCGTTCTAAAGGAACGGGACAATCTGATCGGCAATTTCGACCCGACTCTCGGACCTGTCCAGGTTGGCACCGGCGGCCTCACCTCTCCTTACAACGGTGATCACGATAACTTCGCCCCCCGGCTGGGAATCGCCTGGGATCTGCGGGGCAACGGCAAGACGGTGGTACGCCTCGGCGGTAGCATCATCTACGAGCAGTCAAGCTTCGATAGCACCGAAGCCGTTGGCAACCTTCTCGGCTTGCGCACAGAGCCAACCGGTGTGCCTCTCTATTATAACGGGCTCCAGGGAGTCACGCAGGGTGGTACGATCGGCGTAGGAGCGACCACCCTCGGCGGCAGCGCCCAGGGCGCTGTTCCTTTCAATTGGGCGAACAACAGCCCCAGCAATGTACTCTTCGGCGGGTCTCCGGCGTGCGGAGATGGCAACACGACGATCGCAAGCGGTCCCCTCACAGGAGTTACCCCCAGTCCCTGCACTGTGCTGGGAGTTGATCGCGATCTGCGGACACCGTACGTCGCAAGCTGGATGGCGGATCTGCAACAATCCATCACGAACAACCTTTCACTGGACGTTGCCTACGTAGGCAACCGCGGGATTAGACTGCTGGGCCTAATCGACCTCAACCAGCCGCCGGTAGGGGCCGGATGGGGAAATCCTGCCGTCTCGGGAACTCCAGCCGCTCTCTGCCTCGCAAGCGCCCCGAGCTATAGTAACTGCGCCCCGAGTTCCGCTTTGGAAGTCGCAGCGGAACCGTACAATAGCAAGTTCCCGTATTTGAGCAACATATCGTACTTGAATAACAGTGGGTTCTCAACTTACAACGGCTTGCAAGTCACGCTGAAACAGCGGGCCTCACATGGCTTGTCCTACGTCTTGGGATATACGTATTCTCGCTCTCTAGGCACGGGCTACGACAACTGGAGCTTTCTCGTTCCGATCAACAGCTACAACCCGAAGCAACTCTATGGGCCTACGGTGTTCGACGCCACTCATCAGCTTAGCTACTCGATCACCTACCAGCTTCCGGGGAAGAAGTCGCGTAGCCAGCTCCTCGAGGGTTGGTCCGTCAATTCCATCGTGACTATCCAGAGCGGGCAACCCTGGGGTGTGAACGACTTCACGACCGACTTCAGCGGCACCGGTGAGATTAGCAATGCATCCACGAACGGCGAGCAGTGGGATTTCTTCGGCAATCCAAGCGCCTTCAAGACCACCAACGCGTTCCAATACAGCAACGGCGGGCAGGGCGGCATTCCTTACTTCGCTGGTACAAGCAATCCAACCTGCCTAGCCAAGTCGAGCGCGATGGGCCAGCTGGCCGTCGCCTCGCTCACCAACTTGGGCTGCTACGCCGTGGGTAGTTCGGTTCTGGTTCCGCCGGCATACGGCAGCGTCGGCACCATGGGTATCAATCCCTTCCGCGGGCCGGCCTTCTACAACTGGGACTTCTCAATCACGAAGGCCATCAGCTTCAACGAGCGGTTTAACGCTCAGTTCCGCGCGGAGTTCTTCAATGTCATTAACCATCCAAATGTTGCCAACCCGTTCGGAGGGCCAGGTGGCTCCAACACGTATACCGATCCGAGTGCGGATGCCGGTAAGAGTTTCGGCTACCAGCCGTTCACACCTGATGTGGTTAGCTCCAACCCAGTGCTAGGATCGGGTGGTCCTCGAGCCATCCAGCTAGGGTTGAAGCTGATCTTCTAGTTGCGCCATGAGCAAAACGTGACGCTCGAGAGAGCGAAGCGGTTTGCGTAACTCTACGGTTGATGAGGGTGGGCCCCTCGAACCGACTTGCAGGAGTAGGACTCAAATCGCCTTTTGCCGCTGCGTTCTAAGGGACGTGGTGGTGAGCGGTGAAGGAAAAAGGGCTCTCGAGGATGGCACGAGCCGTGTGACGGGAGACTGTCGCGCACGGATGTGTGTCCAGCTAAAGCTGGTGTGTTCAGTAGGAAACTAGCCCACCGAGGCAATAGTTAGAGCCTCGTAGCTTGGATAGCAGAGAGTAGGGAAACTGAGTCTCTGAAGCCTATCGACAAAGCCATCTCAGGATGCTGAGCAAGTCATCGGGCCGTAACGGAAGTGAACGCAGATGTGGCCTCGAAAGTGACGAGATCCAGAGGCCGAGCTCTCATCCGTAGAGCGAAGGCCGCATGAAGCGTCGCAGACTAACTGAAGCGGCGACTCACTCTGGCGCGGCAGCACGATGACAAGGGCATGCTAAGCAACTGGAGAAGCCCTCCTCGCCCCGACGAGAAAATCGGCGGTGCAGAAAGCCGTATAACCGGAGACACCGGGAAATCGGTGGACGGCGAGAAGCATATGACCGATTGCGGAAGGTCACCATTGACCGCATCACCGGAGGTCATCCATGATTTCTTGAAACTGACTTCGATTGATGTCGCCGCGTGCGTACCGCTCGCGGACGATTTCTTCTGCCGATAAATGTCCGCTTCCTTTTGAAGACATGCCGCTTGATTGCACCTTGAGGTTCTGCAGCATCTCGAGATAGTGCGCCCGATCAATCTCGCCACGGGCGTAGCGTTCTCTAAGAATCTCCTCGGCAGACGAAGCAGTCCTCGATGGGGCGGCGTTAGGCGCTGCTTGAACTTGAGCAGGCAGTTGCGGATTCACACTCTTCTTGTAGAGGTGCACACCCCCGATGGCGGCTGCGATCAACAGTAGCCAGGTCACGATTTGGTCTAAGAAAGGTCCTAATCCTAGTGGCATTTTTTCTCCTCCTTCTTCATCTATTCAAAGTTATCGACCTTGTGCGAGCAAGGCACGTCCAAGGCGAACACACCTCACAAACGCGAGTAGCAAGAAGCCAGCGAAGGAAAGAACACGGGCTCTGAACAGATGACGGTACGAACCTGTGAGAGCCCGCTCCACATTGCTTGAAGCTGTTTCATAGTTCTTCTCTCTACCGCGGGGGCGGGGGGGGCTGAGCCGCGACTAAAATGGAATTGCCCGTCTTCCGGTTGGTTATGGACTCCGCTCCGAGCAGTGCATTACCGGTTGGGCCTTGGCGGACCCACCCGCGAACTCGAACGCGGCTGCCTATTTGTGCAACCTGAGTGACTTGGGCACTCAGCTCAGGCGGAAAGTAAACGACAGTGCCTTGGTCCAAAATTAGACCATTGACTTCGCCTTCCGGGCCGTAGTTGAAGCTTCGGACTCCACCTGTGATCGTTGTTTCTACGGCAGAAGTTGAGGACGCAGGGCCTGGTTGGACAGCCACCGGCGGCGGCGTGGGTGGAGGGGGAGGCATAGCGGCTGCCGCGTTCGGGTCTGGCGGACCAGGCGGCGGTGCTCCTGGACCAGGCGGCGGTGGGGGTACCTGAAAATTCATCGTGCCTCGGGTATTCAGGTTTGTGATTGTCGCAGCATCGAGATGCGTGTCGCCTAACGGACCTGTCTGAATCCATCCGCTCGCCTGTATTCGTGCTCCCGTAGGAGCGAGGGAGTTGAGTTGAAACGCTTGGTCGGGTGGCACGTGAACTTCAGTTCCTTGATCCAAGATGACTCCGTTCACGTCTCCCGCTGGCCCGTATCTTGAACCGCGAACAGTTCCTTGAATCGTTGTGGCGGCCGCTGAGGTTTGACCTGGTGGCGGAGAGGGCAGTCCCGGAGGTGGGGGTGGAGGCCCCCAAGCTGCTCTACCCGGACGTGGCCCAGGAGAGGGTGGCGGAGGAGGTGGGTTCCAGTAACCTGGTCCGCCCGGGGGCGGTGGAGGAGGCGCTTGCGCTATTGTCTGCGGCACTGCTGCAGCCAGTGGCATTGCGGGTGGTGCGGGCCGGCAACTCGCTGTGACAGTTCCAAACGTGATGGTCCCTGCGACCAGCAAAATCGTTTTTAAATTCATCGAATTAAACCTCCCAAAAGAAACAACCGCAGTGGAGAAATGCAACTGCCTCTCCAATCCGCTCTTGCTGCGAATAATTCTGGAAATTCATTTGTTTTGAGGGAGCTGCGAAGCGACTCCAGAGTCACGTGTGGCGGTTGGGTCATTTTTCTTGGGCGGAAAGCGGACAAGAACTGTTCGGAGAGCGGACAGTGAACCAGGCACAAGGCACAGATTTCCCACGCCTTGCGTTGGCGAGTGCCGTGCACAGAGGATCTATGTGCGAAACGTTGCAGGAACTAGAGATTCCCTGACCGATTCAATCCAAAGGAAGCAGCGGAGTCTGCGATCACTGGAATGGCTGAACTTTTTCCTGGCCGACGTACAAACTGGCCTCGGCCCATTCTTGGCAGCTTACCTTGCTTCCAGCGGGTGGAATCCTGGCCGCGTCGGTTATGCCAACCATCGTCGCAAGCGATCCCGCGGCTATGTTGAAGCGGCCTGTCCCTTGCGTTCTGTCTTTGACAACCAGGATCGAAACAATGCCGAATATGGCGTTCGCGATCCCGTCGAGTGTCTGAATCGCGATTAGAGCTCCCGCACCATGTGTAAGCGTGTAAAGAACTCCGCGTATGGGAAGGACGCCGAAGCCGAGGAGCAAGAGTGGTTTTCGTCCCTTCGCCGCAGCCCGTTTTCCAATCCACACCGCAGTAACCGCTATCACCAGCTGCGTCACGATGATGCACGCAGACATGAACGGCGCAGCGGCTTTCGGGCTGCCCTTCGATAGCATCTCGCCCAGTTGCGGCAACATCGCGGCGTTCGCTAAGTGAAAAAGGAAAGCCGTTGCCAGGAAACAAAGAAGAACACGGTCTTTGAGGAGGGAAGATAATCCCTCGGTTTTCGTCTGGCCTTTCTCTTCGGCTGCTCCTCGCGCTCGGGCGTAGTCGATTTGCTTGGGATCAATGGCAAAGAGAGACACGGCTGCTGGAATGGCGAGCGACGCGGCAATCACGAAGATGGCGCGGTAACCAAATTTGTAGCTGACATAGGCGACGAGCAGTGCGGTGAAAACGTTCCCAGCGGAATTGAATGCTTGATTCTTCCCAAACTGCTTGTCAAAAGCAGCGGCCCCAACAACTCCGAGTGTAATCGCTGCAACTGCGGGACCGAGAAAAGGTCCTGAGGCACCGATAAGGAACTGTGCGGAATATACCGTCATTGG
>Ga0206879_1069_pt1 | contig 25080 bp, 12 predicted proteins | sample Alteio_BWOrgCont_5_FD_152897 | JGI IMG/M metagenome (GOLD analysis project Ga0206879, IMG submission 152897) | Enriched cells from forest soil in Barre Woods Harvard Forest LTER site, Petersham, Massachusetts, United States -... | ecosystem: Environmental > Terrestrial > Soil > Temperate forest > O... | reverse complement strand
TGTGGTAAGAGGTATCGGGCTGTTGAATGATATTGAGGAAATTAAAAACATTATTATTGAAAACAATAACGGTGTTCCTTTGCTGGTGAAGGATATTGCAACCGTTGAAATATCGAATATGCCCCGTCTGGGCTGGGTGGCAAAAAGCGAGCGTACACTCCTGAAAAACAAAACCGATTCCTTGTCTGATGAACAGGATGTAGTGGAAGCCATTTTGGTGATGCGAAAAGGGGAAAACCCTTCGGAGGTTGTCAAAGCAATTGAAGATAAAGTCAGGTACCTGAACGATTACGTTCTTCCGGCTGACACAAAAATAATTCCCTATTATGACCGTACCGACCTTATTGAATACGCTACACACACGGTTTTGCACAATCTGATTGAAGGCATTCTTCTGGTTATTGTCCTTATTTCTCTGTTTTTATTTGACTGGAGGGCAACCGTGGTGGTTGCTGTAATTATTCCGGTTTCACTGTTGTTTGCCTTTATCTGTCTTCATTTTATGCACATGAGCGCCAACTTGCTTTCGCTTGGAGCAGTTGATTTTGGAATTATTCTGGACGGTACGATTGTAATGGTGGAAGGGATTTTTGTAATCCTGGACCACAAGGCAAAGCTGATGGGCATGGACCGCTTCAACAAAGCCAGCAAACTGGGTCTTATTAAAGCCAGTGCCGCCGAAATTGGTAAAAGGCCTTTTTACCTGAATGTAATCATTATAACGGCCTTGTTACCGATTTTTGCCTTTCAGAAAGTGGAAGGAAAAATGTTTTCTCCCCTGGCTTACACTCTGGGTTTTGCCCTGCTGGGTTCTCTGATCACGACGCTCACGCTGGTACCGGTACTCATCAGTCTGCTGCTGAATAAAAATGTCCGTGAAAAGCACAACCCCATTGTTCAGCCCATATTGGATTTTATGCACGGTCGTTTTATATGGTCCTATAAACGCAGAAAATATGTTATTCCCGTTGCCATCATCCTTATGGTCGTTGGAATTTATTCCTTCAAATACCTGGGCTCTGAATTTTTGCCACAGTTGAACGAAGGAAGTATATGGCTTCGTATTCAGACTCCGTACAGTATGTCGCTTGTAAAATCTGTTGAAATATCAAAGCAGGCAAGGGATATTGTAATGAAGTTTCCGCAAGTCCGGTATTGCGTATCTCAGACCGGAAGACCGGATGACGGAACTGATGTGGCCGGGTTTTACAACAATGAGTTTGACATCCTGATGTTTCCGGAGGCGGATTGGAAACCCCGACTGACAAAAGAGGAACTCATCAATCAGATGAATGATAAATTATCAGTGATACCCGGAGCCAACCTGAATTTTTCCCAGCCTATCATGGACAATGTGGAGGAGGCCGTTTCGGGAGTGAAGGGAAGTATTTGCCTGAAGGTATTTGGTGATTCTCTGCCGTATATGGAGGGCAAGATCAAAGAGGTATTCGACATTTTACAGACGGTAAAAGGTATTGAAGATCTGGGTATCATGTACAATACAGGTCAGCCTGAACTGGACATTAATCTGGATCAGCGAAAAATGGGTTTCTATGGTGTGGCCACAGGAGATGCAAATGCAGTGGTCAGTATGGCCATAGGAGGACTGGGTCCCGGTGGTGTTGCGGCCAGTACCTTATACGAAGGGATTAAAACATTTGATATCCGGATACGGCTTCCGGAGGAATTCAGACGAACGCCCGGACAAATCGGAGAATTGCTCGTTCCAACGCAAAGCGGCAGCAGAATTCCGATTAAGGAAATAGCAACGATAACCCAGAAGACCGGATCCTGTCTTATTTTCAGGGATGAGAATATGCGCTACTCTGCGCTGAAGTTTTCGGTCAGGGGAAGGGATATGGGTAGCACCATTGCTGAAGCTCAGCAAAAAGTGGATGCCAGGGTGAATCTGAAACGGGGTTATCACATGGCCTTTCAGGGTGATTTTGAAAATCAGCAACGAGCCCAGAAGCGGCTGACTCTTGTGGTGCCCATCAGTCTTGCGTTAATTTTTGCTTTGTTGTTCAGCATGTTTGGAAATTTCAGAGATTCCCTGCTGGTCTTCTCGAATGTGCCGTTTGCTCTGGTAGGAGGAATTCTGGCCTTGCACATGACCGGAACCAATTTCAGTATTGCAGCAGGAATAGGTTTTATTGCGCTTTTCGGAATATGCATTCAGGATGGAATTATCCTCATCACCATGTTTAAGGAAAACCTGGCACATATCGGGGGAAAAGGGAAAAAGGATGATTTCTATTACAATCTGGAAGTTATGGAGAGTCACGAGCCCCCCCAACAGGAAGATGCGGAAAAGGGAGATCCCTTGTTCAAGGCGCTGAAATTGGGTGTACGGGCCAGGGTCAGACCTGTGATGATGACTGCTTTGATGGCTGCGATCGGTTTATTGCCGGCCGCACTTTCGCATGGAATTGGATCGGAAAGTTCAAGACCTCTTGCCCGGGTAGTTATCGGGGGCATTCTTTGCGCTATGATTTTTTCGCTTTGGGTTTTTCCCCTGATATTCTCATGGGCCTACAGAAAAAAAACAATGAAGACATTTTTAACTACTACAAACGATTCGAAATGAAGATACTTGTTGTTGAAGATGAAATAAAAGTCGCTCAATTTATCAAGAAAGGCCTTGAGGAGCAGTCGTATGAGGTCGATGTTGCCTATGACGGTGTATTGGGTCTGAAACTGATACTTAAGAATAGCTACGATGTAGTAATCCTGGACGTTATTCTACCGAAGACAAACGGGGTTGAAATCTGCCGGGAAATACGAAAAATGAATCTTCAGGTACCGATTCTAATGCTTACAGCACTTGATTCAACGGATGACAAAGTTACGGGACTTGATGCAGGAGCAGACGACTATCTTTCGAAGCCTTTCAAATTCAGGGAATTGCTCGCCAGGGTAAGGGCCCTGAACAGGCGAAAGGGGAATACGATCAGTGCTCTGGTGCTGAAAGTCAGTGATCTGGAACTGAATGCGTTTTCAAAGACTGTTACCCGTAAGGGAAAAAAAATTGAGTTGACACCACGGGAATTTTTTCTTTTGGAATTTCTTATGAAAAATGCGGGAAAGGTATTGTCAAGACCTGAAATTACCGAGCAAGTCTGGGAAATTTCATTTGACCAGGGAACCAATGTCGTTGATGTGTATATTAATTACCTGCGAAATAAAATCGATGTGGATTTTTCACCCAAACTAATTCATACGGTGTTTGGGATGGGATATGTTTTAAAGGAGCAGTTGGAAAATGAGAATCAGAAATAAACTAACCCTTGTTTATACTTCCATTACTGCCCTTTTGCTGCTTTGCCTGAATTTTTACATTTATTATTCAGCCTCTATTTATATCAAAAACAACTTTTACGGCGATCTGAAACAAAGGGCATTGCTTACTGCTCAGGTGTATCTGGAACAGGATGAAATGGAAGCAAATCTCTGGAAACAGATTAAAGATAAATTTCTCCAGTCGATTCCGGGTGAAGAAATAAGGATGTACGACAAGAACAATGCACCCGCTTTTATAGACAGTGTTTCGAGACCAATTTTTTCAGATGCAACCATCAATCGTATCAGAACTGAAAAATACCTTGAATTTGCAGACGGCAAAAGGCAAACGGTGGGAATATTTTATACGGATAACCAGGGCGATTTTGTAATTATTGTGTCGGCTATCAATGAAAGCGGGATTGACCGGTTGGCCTACCTGAAAGAGGTACTTGTAATCGGATTTGTTATTTGCCTGATTGTTGTTTTTTTTTCGGGGCGATTTTTTTCGGGACAGGTGCTTAATCCGATGTCGAATATCATAAAGCGGGTAAATAAAATTACGGCATCCAATCTTCATTTGCGCCTGGACAGCGGAAACGGGAAAGATGAAATTGCAGAATTGGCGGTTACCTTTAACAATATGCTGGTCCGGCTGGAGACTGTTTTTGAAACGCAAAAGACTTTTGTTCAGAATGCGTCTCACGAATTGCGGACGCCCTTGACCTCTCTTATGGTCCAGATTGATGTGGTACTGCAAAAGGAGAGAAGCAATGAAGAGTATAGAGAGACCTTGAAGTCGAATCTTATTGAAGCTGAAAAGCTGAGCCAGCTTACAACCAATCTGCTGAATCTTGCAAAATCTTCTCTTGATGATTCGAAACTGTTTATTGAAGATGTTTATATCGATGACCTGTTGCTGGAGGTCAGGAAGGAAGTGGAGAATCAGACCTCTGGAAGAATTTTAAAGGTGGATTATACGATACCTCCGGATTCGAATGGACTTGTGATTAAAGGAAATAAACAACTGCTTCGGATCGCTTTTTTTAATATCCTGGAAAACGCATGTAAATTTTCAGAAAATCAGGAGGTCAATATTTTGCTGGATTGTTCAAATGCCCACATAAAAATACAAATTCGGGATCATGGAATCGGAATCCCTGAGACGGAGGCTGAAAAAATATTCGAGCCTTTTTACAGAGCTTCCAACGCCTATACACATGCCGGTTCGGGGATTGGGCTTTCGCTCACAAAAAAAATAGTTGAACTGCATGGAGGGAAAATATCGGTTTTCAATTATCCGGATGGAGGTACTGTATTTGAGCTGTTTTTTGAGCCTCTTCAGAATGCGTCTTTTGGTAACAAAATTATGTAGATTTGAACTGAAAAACAGTTCGAATTGAACAGAAAAAGAGGCGTATTGTTTTTTGCAATTGGGTTTGGCTTGCTGGTGCTGACCGTTAGCGTGTATTTCCTGCTCCTTCCCAAAAAATCAGAGCAAAAAATCCTGTTGAGCCTGCCTGTAAAGCGGGCTGATCCTGGTATTGTGAAGCCTCCGCATGACACGACCCAACTGGAGTGTATTCACTATGCGCTTGAGAAGCTTGCCGGTTCTGATTCTATGCGGCATGCGACTTTCGGATTTTGTCTTGCCGGTGCTGACAGCGGCACTATAGTATTGGGTTGGAATGCCGGCCAGACCTTTATTCCGGCTTCTGTGCTGAAAATTGTGACAACCGGACTATGCCTTCGTAAACTCGGACCCGGTTTTCGTTATTCCACCCGGTTGCAATACGATGGTGCAGTTGATGTATTGGATAAGGTGCTGGAAGGAAATGTGTATATCAAAGGCTCCGGGGATCCCACACTGGGGTCTTCAAATTTTGCCGACTGCAAAGAGGATAAGGTGCTGGAGGATTGGGTGCTTGCGATAAAAAAAATGGGAATTGAGAAGATAGACGGAGCAGTTGTGGGCGATGGGGATGTGTTTGATGAGGATCAGATTCCTTCGGGTTGGGCCTGGGAAGATATGCAAAGTGAATATGCGATCGGGTCTTCCGGACTTTCTTTCAGGGAAAACTGCTATGATATTTGCCTTTCGGGAAGATCGGGGATACCGGAATTTAAAATTCCTCAGCAGGTTCCCGGTTTGAAACTGACCAATCATGTGCAATTCAACCGCTCTGAACTCAAGGATTATGCCTATGTCTCCGGAGGGCCCTATATGAATGAGCGTGAACTGAAGGGACAGGTGAAAGCAGGTAATTGTCAATTGCTTACACAGAGTGCATTGCCGGATCCGGCCTATTATTGTGCCAATATGCTGTATGAGATCCTGAAGAAAAATGGAATTTCAGTGAGGGATTCTTCAACCACAACGAGGCGACTGAAGCTGTCCGGAAAAAAAACGAAAAAGGAGAGGATAACTTTTTATACTACTTATTCTCCTTCCCTTGACCGGATCGTCTGGTATACCAATACCGTAAGTCAGAATTTTTATACGGAGAATCTGCTCAGGACACTTTCTCTTTATGAGCATGGTTATGGGAGTACGCCCGGTGGGGTAAATGTAGTACGGGATTTTATGGATGAGCAGGAGATTGATCCCGGGGGATTTTATATGGCAGATGGAAGCGGGGTGTCGAGGTTTGACGGAATAACGCCTGAGCAATTGGTGGGACTGCTTCATGCGTTTACCCGAGACAGCATGTCGTTTAAATCATTTTACAATTCATTGCCTGCATTTGAAAATTCAATACGGTACAAAGGTGGCTATATGACACGTGTGCTGAGTTATGCCGGTTATGTGACTACTGCGGGCGGAAAGCGTCTGAGTTTTGCCTTGCTTGCTAATAACCACAGTTACAGCGTGATCGGAATGAAAAATGAACTGGATATTATTATGCGCATGTTAACGGAATTGGATTGATCTTAAAAAAGGTTTACTTGAGACGGATTACGGTTCTGATTTTTTTTTGTTTTTGCCTTTTGACCGCCTGTAAGAATACTAATTCGGATTCGGGTGCCGGTAAGAAAACTGAAATTTCAAATGCATCGGTTGCCGGAGCGCTCACCGCATTTTTTCATAAGCAAAAAACCGGTGCTTCTGATTCTGAATTGCCGGCCTGCATTGACAGAGATACACTTGTTGCGGCTTCGGAAGTTTACAGGATTTATTCCCTGTTTAAATTTCAACCGATCTGGACCGACATGGGGAGACTTAATCCTTTGGGTGATAGTCTTTACAGACTGATAAAAGGTTGTAGCAATTCGGGTTTAATTCCAAGGGATTATTACCTGGGGGAACTGGATTCACTGTTTAGGACTTCCGAAAAAAGAAATACCCCTTTTTGGGCCTTTAGCAGACGTGAAGATTTTATGAAGAAGGAAGGACGAATTTTGGGCGGAGGAGAAGTTAGTTCGGTTTTGAGGGTTGAACTTTTAATGACGGATGGGCTTTTTAAACTTGCCGTACATCTGAATCAGGGCAGACTGGATCAGGATAGCTTACGGTCTGTATGGAAAATCAAACAGGTGGGAGGGGACCTGGTTTCGATTTTAGGGTATGCGATCCGTCAGAATAAATTAGAGGCCAGCCTGGATTCGCTGGAGCCCCATTCAGACCAGTACAGGTTGCTGAAGGATGCTTTGAATAAGTTCAGAACCGAGTTTGAAAAAAGTGAGTGGGATAGTCTTCCGCCGATTGAAAAGGATACGGTGACATTTTATAAATTACTTGCCGGACGTTTGCAGAGCAGCCACTTTCTGGATTCCGTATCAACGGAAAAAATAATAGATAAAATTTTGCAGCGATCGGACAAGGCGCTGATACCGGAGCTGGAAAAAATGCTTGCTCCGGGTTTAAAAAAGTTTCAACTTCAGCATGGTTTGAATGACGATGGGAAAACAGGGAAGTTTACGTATGCAGCTCTGAATGTTTCGAAGCAGGAGCAAATACGGGCTTTGGAAATGAATATGGAGCGATGGCGCTGGGAGAGCAATCCGGGGAAACGTTATTTGTGGGTAAATATTCCTTCTTTTCAATTGAAGGTTTTGAATGATGATACGGTTTATACCGAGGCTAAGGTTATAACCGGTAATCCGACGCATCCAAGTCCTGTACTGAAAAGTTTGATCACGTATTTTATTATTTATCCGTACTGGAACGTTCCTTATAAAATTGCATCCGAAGAAATTTTGCCCCGAATCAAATGGGATACGGCTTATCTGCGGTTAAATCATTTTGACGTTTTGGACTGGAACAATAAAGTAACGGATCCTTCGGCGATTAACTGGTCGAAATACAACAAAACGAATCTTCCGTATAAATTCAGACAGCAGGACGGCGAGGACAATTCACTGGGGGTTATCAAATTTATGTTTTCGAATCCTTTCGGGGTGTATCTGCACGATACCAATTCGAAACGGCTTTTCGGAAAGGAAGTCAGGGCCCTGAGCCACGGCTGCATCCGCATGCAGAATCCATGGGTTCTGGCGGATTTTCTGATTAAGGAGGATAAGCACCTTACAACCGATTCGTTGTTTACCTATTACGAAAAGGAAGAGCGTAAGACCATTGCCCTGAGAAAACCGCTGCCGGTTTATATCAGGTATTTTACCTGTGAAGTGGAAGCAAAAGACAAGTTGTATTTCTATACGGATATTTACGGGAAGGATCAGCAGATGATCCGGGCCATTTACTAAATTACCGCATTCGCCATGGCGACGATGTCCCTGACTTCAAAAATTGTTTTTGACGATTCCTGGCTGACCGTATTGATCATTCCCAGGCCCAGTTCTTTAAGCAGGCAGGCCGATCCGGGGAAGAGCAGTTTTAATAAGGGGTACATCCAGCTGATATAGGTATAGGTCTTCAGTGTGTTTTTCAGTCCTTTGGTGGGTTGCATGTATCCGGGACGAAACAGGTAAACTTTTTTAAACGGCAGGCGCTGCAATTGATTTTCAGTCTTGCCTTTTACCCTGGCCCACATCATCCTGCCTTTTTCGGTGCTGTCGGTTGAAGCACCTGAAATGTAACAAAAGCTCATCCGGGGATTCAGGCGGGAAAGGGTTTCTGCTATGTGAACGGTCAGCTCATAGGTCAGGTGATAATACTCAGCTTCTTTCATCCCGACCGAAGAAACACCCAGGCAGAAAAAGCAGGCGTTGTATCCGCTGAGCTGGCTTTCGATCGCAGCTAAATTAAAAAAATCGGAATGAATGATTTCTTTTAATTTCGGGTGAACAACTCCGCAGGGTTTTCGGTTAATAACCAGAATCTGTTCAACATTCGGGTGCAGAAGGCATTCGTGCAAGACTCCTTCGCCCACCATACCAGTGGAGCCGGTAAGGATAGCTCTGATTCCGGTTGTCATGCGTCAGCGAAGGACCTCCACAAATCCATGTCCCTGTTTCTGGGTTCCATCCACGCAAGTGGCGGACAGAATATAGTAATAGGTGCCCACAGGAGCTATCTGTTCACCATAGGTTCGTCCATCCCAACCGGAGTTGATGGCATTGTAGGAATAAATTTCCATACCCCAGCGGTTGAAGAGTGTACAGGTGAGGGTTTGCAAACCGGTGTTTTTGAAGGTGAAGATGTCGTTGATTCCGTCATTGTTGGGTGTGAATACATTGGGAATGCTGTCCGACAGGTGGCAGGCCTGATTCACCTCGAAGCAATTGATAGTGGTATCCAGGCAGGTGTTGTCAAAGGCCACCAGCAGGACGCAGTATTTTCCGCTGTCCTGGAAGGTATGGCTGGCATCCATGGTCGTTGCAAGACTGTCCGTTGAGTGCGGATCATTAAATCTCCAGACGTAATTGCTTGCGCCCGTACTGGTGTTGGTGAAATTTACCTGGATTCCTGCCACAACCGGGGAGGGCGCATAGGTGTACATCGCCTTTGGTTTTGCAAGCACGGTGATCATGTCCGGACTGGCAGTGGTCGCACTGCAACCGTTTGCATCGGTGCAACTGAAACTTACGGTGTAAACTCCCGGCGTCTTGTAACAATGGTTGGGCGTCAGACCGGCTGTGTTACTGCTGTCTCCGTCACCGAAATTCCAATTGGTAGTGGAGCAGGAAATCGACGGAGTACCTGTGAAGTTTACGCAGAAAGGAACTCCGCATCCGGCTGCTGCACCGGATGTCATACTGACATTGGGCAGGGGATTTACAGTGACCGGAATAACGGCCGTCACAGGTGGTGAACAATTGTCGGTTATGGTTACGGTGTAGCTTGTGTTGATTGTGGGACTGACAGGCCAGGGGCTTCCCGTGAAGCCTCCGCCCGTTGAGGCAGCCCAATTGTAGGTGTAAGGTCCGCCGTTACCACCGCTTCCGACAGCGGTCAGGTTGAGGGAAGATCCGCTGCAGACGCTCAGGCCACCTGTACTTGCGGTAAGACCCAGGGGAGGATCAACCGTTACGGTAATTGTTTGCATCGGAGAAGCGCAGCCCGTTGAATCGGTAGCTGAAACCGACCAGGTTGTAGTCGCAGTGGGACTTACCAGATTGGTGCTTCCGCTAAGTCCTCCGCTCCAGGAATACGTAAAGGGGGCCGTACCGCTGACCACATTGGCTGTAAGTGTTGCGGCCTGGCCTATGCAGATTGTCTGGGAACCGGTGACGGCAAGTACGCCGGCACCCGTATTTGAAACGCTGGTAACGGTAGTGGCCGTGCAGGAATTGCCATCTGTAATGGTTACGGTATAATTTCCTGCGGCCAGATTGCTTGCCGTGGGTCCTGTGGCCAGGTTGTTCCAGGTAAAGGCATAGGTTCCCGTTCCTCCCGAAGCGGAAGCTACCGCCACTCCATTAAGTGATCCGCAACTGGCCGGAGTAGACGTTACGGATGGTGTAATGACTGCGGGTTGGGTGAGGCTAACGCTGGTGATTGCCGTACATCCGTTGATATCAGTAATGGTTACGGAATAGGTTCCGGGACTTAAGCCTGTAACCAGGCCGCTGGCTCCCGGGGTGCCGCCGTTCCAGTTATAAATGTAACCAGGTGTACCACCCGTTGCGGCAGCCGTTGCCGTACCGTTACCTGCTCCAAAGCAGGTGATGTTCGCCGAAGCGGAAACCGTGGGAGCTATTGCAGTGGGGGCTGTGATTACAACCGTACTTGAACCCAGACAATTGTTGGCATCTGTAACGGAGATGGTATAGATACCCGCAGTCAGGCCTGAAGAAGAAGTAATTGTTGAACCTGTGCCTGATGGGCCTGTGCTCCAGGCCCAGGTTAATGTACCCGTTCCTCCGGTAACACTGGCAGATGCACTTCCTTCGTTGCTTAAATTACATTTTGCATTGGTCAGTTCTGTTGCCGTAACGACTGGTCCTCCTGCGTTGTTTACTGTTTCCACTGCCGACTGGGTGCAATTATGGGAATCTGTCACCGTAACAGTATAACTTCCTGCCAGCAGGTTTGTGACCGTAGCACCTGAGGGACCGGTGTTCCAGTTGTAGAAATATCCCGGAGTACCGCCTGTGGCTGAGGCTGAAACACTTCCGTTGGCTGTTCCGCAGCTGGCGTTGACTGAAGTTGGGTTTGGAGCCAGGGCGGCAGCGGGCTGGGAAACGATCTGGGTGCTGGATGCAGTGCAGCCGTTTGCATCAGTGACAACAACGGTATAGGTATTTGCGGTAAGATTGTTTGCCGTTGCTCCTGTGCCTCCCGAAGGGGACCAGCTGTAGGCATAATTAGGTGTTCCGCCTGAAGCCGAAACTGCGGCTTCTCCGTTATTTCCGCCAAAGCAGGATACCGCGGATGAGGACTGAATCAGTGCGCCTGGTCCTGCAGCGTTCTCAACAACAGCGGATGAAGTGGCCGTACATCCTTTACTGTCGGTAACCGTTACTACATAGGTATTGGCGGCGAGTGCGCTGACCGTTTGGCTTGCGGCTCCGCCCGGAGACCAGGCATAATGGTAACCTCCGCTTCCTCCACCCGGAATAACAGAAACACTGCCATCGCTCAGGTTGCAATTGGCCGTTACAGCAGAGGCTGAAGCGGTCACGGGATTTGGGAGAACAATACTGACGCTTGCGGTGGTGGTACACCCCAGATCGTCTGTAACGGTTATGGTATAGCTGCCTGCAGCCAATCCGCTCTCGGTCTGGCCGGTAGCTGCGGTAGTCCAGAGATAAGAGTAGCCTGGTGTTCCGCCGGCGGGGCTGACGCTGGCTGAACCTGTACCGTTTGAGCAATTGGGATCAACAGCGGTTGCCGAAGCCGAAACAGCTGAGGCGGGCTGGGTTATGGTAGCAGTTGAAGTAGCTGTTGCGCCGGCTCCATCGGTAACAGTAACGGTATAGGTTCCGTTTCCCAGTCCTGTTGCTACATTGACGTTCGAAGAAGAGGTTGCAGCAGAGCCGGAACTCCAGGAGTAGGTGTAGATGGGATTTCCGCCTGATGCAGTTACTGAAGCTGAACCTGTTGTAGTTCCAAAGCAGTTTACATTGGTGACAGGTGTCGCAGCAACTGTGAAGGGATTGACGGTGCAAATAGTGGTGGTGTCGGTTTGATTGGTATAGTCTGCTACGGTTATCGTCTGGGCGGCGGCAATGATCAGTCCTCTGTATTTATTGACAACCGGAGTGCGTACGGTAAGCGTAAACGGAGCAGAAGTAATAGGCCCGGTTGATTCATTGCATCCTGAAGTGTACAAGGTTTTATTCAGCTTGGCCATCATGAAGCCGTCGCTTGATCCCAAATGGTCAATGTTTCCCATCATAAAGTAAGTGCCCTTGGAATTTTGAAGCGGTGTGCCGCCTCCGATAAAAGTTGACCCGCCAATTGCTCCATAATCCCATCCGGCCTGGCCGATTGCTTTTGTAAAAGAAGAAATCACATTGCCATTGATGTCAATTTTATACATGAGTAAGCTACCGTTCGGAGGAGAGGTGGCCTCTCCCCCTACAATGTAGTTTCCGTCATTGGCATCCACCGAAAGCCTGTCGCTTGAAGAAAGTATGGCTCCGGAATAGGTATTGCACCACATCGTTGCTCCGGTGGCTGCATTTATACGCATGATGAAATTGGTATTGGCCGCATAGGAAATGCCAATAGCAATATAGTTTCCGCCTGCATCCTGAATGATGTCGTTGATTACTTCATATTGGCAGGTTCCCGGATTACTGTAGGTATGCGCAAAGTTTACGTTACCGTTAAAATCGGTCGACAGGATAAAGCCCATCTGACGAAGATTGTTACAGGAACTGGTATAACTGGTATTGGATTCGTTCCGGTAACCACAAAACACAAAGCCGGTGGAAGTAACAAGAAAAGTACTGACTGTCTCACTGGCCGTTGAATCGGAGGGATCAACACCTGCGCACAGGAAGGGAAAATCCAAAGAGAAACGCATGGTAAACGTTGTGTCAAGGGAAGCATCGGTCTTGATCAGCATAATGTCTTCTCCCGCCAGTCCCTGTTCTCCACCTGAGCCCGTTATATAACCACCGTTGCATTCGGCTACATTTTCCCCATACATATATCCTACAAAAGCATAAGCCCCTCCGCCTGCTGCGGGCAAGGGCTTGTTGCAATTTAATTGATTGTAACCGAATATCGAGGGAGAAAAGGTTTTTGCAGTCAGGATATTTCCGTGTGCGTCCATAACTGCACCCCAGCTTGCGGGTTCAGAACAACCTGTACCGCAACCTGTAGCAGTCAATCCGACCGTCTTTCCGCAAAGAAGATAATTTGACCCGGTGGGGTAGATGTCAAAAGTCTGAAACTGATAGAGGTCATTCGCATCTTCAAGGTCCTTTAACCAGATCAGTTTTCCCGAAGTGTCCAGTTTTGTAACTACGCTGGTCGTAACATCGCCTGAAAGCCAGGCTCCACCGAGCCCCACAATTGTATCATTGTTCATTCTGAAATTAGTAACCTCAGGATAGTTGTAAAACGGTGGGTTTTGATTTAAAAGATAGGTTTTTTCAAAACCGATCTGTGCAAATCCAAGAGACTGAAACAGGCACAGGATTGCAACGAATCGCAGGGTCGCCAACAGGTACTTTTTTCTCATATCAGGTACTTTTTACTTAACCAATAAATATAGCAAAATTCAGGTATAAAAACAAGGATTTTAGTGCTATTGTGCTAACGGAGCAGCTCAATAAAGCCGTGGGCTTCTTTTTTTATTCCGTTTGCGCATGTTGCTTTTAGTATGTAATAATAGGTGCCTGCCGTAGCCTCTCCCCCGGACGAAATATGCCCGTCCCAGAAATCGTTAATCCCATTGAAGGAGGCGATTGGGGTTCCCCAACGGTTGTAAATTTCACAGGTTAACGAAGTCATTGCGCTGCTTCCGGGGCTGAACACATCATTGATACCGTCTCCGTTTGGCGTAAATACATTGGGGATGCTGTCTGACAATTCACAGGTGGGATGGATTTCGAGGCATTTGACAAGTGTATCGGTGCAGGATCCGGGGGAGAGGACGATGAGCTGAATGCAGTATTTTCCGGAGTCTTTAAACGTGTGAACAGGATTGTTCAGGGCAGAGGTGCTGTCGGGTCCGGAATGGGGATCGTTGAAGTTCCACAGGCTGGTACTGCCGGAGCTGCCTAAATCCGTGAAACTAACCGGGCTGTTTTGGTTGATGGCGGCCGGGTTGTAACTGAAATTTGCAACCGGTTTCGGGTATACGTTAATCATGTCGGTTGCGATTGTGGATGAAGTGCATCCGTTTGAATCGGTGCAGCTGAAGCGGACGGTAAAGTTTCCTGTTGTTGCATAACAGTGTCTGGGGGTATTCGTTTCGGCAGAATCACCGTCTCCGAAATTCCATTGGGCGGAGGCACATGCAGCGGAAGTGATGCCACTGAATTTTATGCAAAGCGGGATGCCACATCCTGAGGAACTGTCTGAAGTCATACTCAGTTTGGGCAGGGGGGTGACCTTGACCGTTACCGATTGAGGGACTGACGAACACCCGGCCGAATCCATAACGGAAACCTGATAGGTGGTTGTACTGTCAGGTTTTACATTTTGAGTAGGACCGGCAAGACCTCCTGTCCAGGAATAGGTGTAGGGCAGGGATCCACCGCTTGCGCTTGCAGATAAAGTTGCCGTAGCCCCGCTGCAAATGGAAACGGATGGAGATGGAAGGCTAAGCGTAGCTGAGCCCAGACTGCGGATCGTAATTATTTTTACTGCGCTTAGCGGGTAGCTGCAGGATGCGTCGGTAACGGTGAGGGTATAGGTTCCCGGAGCGAGTGAGGAAATCTGAACGGATGAATCGGGCATAGGGCCGCTTAGCGAAGTGGCGCCGTTGGTCCATTGGTAAGCGTATGGACTCAGGCCACCGCTTGCGGTGGCCGTAGCGGAACCGTTGGCATTGTTGCAACGGGCCGGAGTAATGGAGGAAATAATCGTGAGTGTGTCGCAAGGTAGTGCAGACAGGGTGCTCAGGAAATTCAATCCAACTACATAAAGCAGCTGTTTTGATCTGTCGAGCGCAATGCCGTATACATTTCCAGGTACTGCTGTGGCCGACAGCGCAGTGAAAGAAGTTCCGTTAAAATTAAAGGTGTGCACGAAGCCTTGTCCGCCTACATAAATATTGTTGCAATTGTCTGCAGCTATGCCTTCGTTCTTGTAGATGGGATTGCTTTGACTTCCACCGCAGGTGTAGAGGGCCGAAACAGTTGTGCTTGCCAGCAGGGCGCCTGTAGTCTTGTTTCTGGCTTCGAGGTTTTGTCCGTCGAAGAAAAATAAATAGCCGGCGTTGACTTCCATTACGTTCAGGCGGTTGCACCCCATCACGGAGTCGGGCAGACCGGAGAGTTCACCGAATAAACAGGAGGTTCTTTGCTGTGACCAGGCAAATCCGGAATAGGGTGATGTCGATTTAAAAATCGTATTGTTTACGGTCGGGGATAAGTTGGAGGTAAAATAGGAATACATATCGCCCGAGTCATCTAATCGCATGCAGGCCATGTCGTTATTGGCGGTGGTACAGGCGTCAAAATCATTTCCTGTAAAAACACCGCTCATGGTCGTGTCTGTAATTCTAAGACAGGTTGAATTGCCGCTGAGGTAACCTCCACCGCCGACTAGCAAAACGTTGGAGCATTTGTTGTTGCAGATGACCCAGCCTTCGTAATTGAGTGTTCCCGGCCAGGAGACAGCGCTTAGCAGTAAACCATCCGTACTTATTTTATCCAACAGTCCGGGATTTCTCACACCGGAAGCGATAAAAACGCTTCCGGACGGAAGGACATAGAATTTTGAATAGTATTGACTGATGGGGGACATGTTGAGGGTCCATAAAAATGTTCCCGTTGAGGAATATTTACTGATCTGGGGGTAACCTCCATTGAGAAAGTCAATGTAAACATTCCCCTGGCGGTCATAGTCTACGTCGTAGGGGCCGGCACCACCGAATAAGTTGGGGGCTGTGGTCCAGGGGTCAATGATCAGGGTTTGATTTTGATTCTGGGGTTTAGAGGTCTCTTTTGGGTTTTTGCCGAAGACGAAGAAGACGGTGTTGCGCCGGATTTCAAAGGATAAAGAAATGGGCTGGCCGTCTGCGTAAAAACTTAGCGGAGCATGATCGGTGATGTTGCCCGCCGGGGTCTGAATCCGTAAATTACCTTCGGCATCCAGTTTCAGATTTTTGACGTCGCCTGAATACTGTATTTTCAGGTGATTTACATTGGCGCCGGGATGAAGAATAATGCTGTACTTAATACCGCCGCAGCCTGTATGTTCAGGCTGTTTCCCGTCAGGGATAGTGTATTCGACGTCTATGTTTGGGTACAAATCTTTGTAAATAAGTTTTTTGTAGCCTTTGGCTTTTAAGTTTCGGAAGCCTTCTGTCGTATAGGTGTAATAGCCCGGGGCTTCCTCTTCTGCCAGCAGCTTTGCATTCGGGTTGGAGCCCTGCCAGGTCATTTTAATCAGATAGGTTTCTGTTTTGCGATTTTCTTCTTCTTCTTCTTCTTCTTCTTCTTCTCTGTTCTCTTTTTTTTCCCCTAATGGCTTATCGCTAATGGCTAATCGCTTGTCTAACTTCCAAACATAGCCCCGGGCGGTGAAAAATACTTTTTCATTGCTGTTTACTACATACTCGGATTTCCCGGGAAATTGGCCGTAGTTTTTTACAAAGACGGCAGTTTGGCCTGGGTTCAAAACAGTCCACGGGGTCTGCGCATGTCCACGCGCAACGGCCTGCGCAAAGCCCCATGGAATTGCAAGGAGAAGAACTAAATATCGCTTACTGTAAAACAATCTGTGCGGGATACATTTTGCCCTTGTCGTCGGTAATCTTTACGTAATAGACAGCTTTGCTGTAGTTGCTCAGGTCGATCTGTTTCATAAGCGGCCCCTGAGCTGTCTCCAGGGCCTGATGAGCGATCACCTGTCCGAGCGAATTGTATAAATCGATCTGTGTCACATGGCTATTCTGATCCAAGGCGAGGCGGAGGTTAATCAATCCGTTTGATGGGTTCGGATAAGCCTGCAGCGTGGGACCTTGATTCGAAGGTGATTTGGATTGCGCTATACCGGTAGTACCTGGATTGAGCAGACCCATTTCAATTCCGTTTCCGAAACTTCCGACCCAGACTTCATTCGCATTGTAGGGATTGAAATAAACCCGGTTGGGCTGGACGAATGGGAATTGCTGAAGCAGGTTAAAAACGGGCATGGTGGCTTCGGCATCAGAAGTGAAATACAAGCCTCCGGGCTGGGCTGTCATGTAGGCTGCTCCTTTGTTGACCGGATCGAAGGTAATGGAAAAAACAGCTGTTGTATCCCCAACATTCTGGTTGTTTACATTGACCAGTTTTGTCCAGTTGCTTCCGCGATTCGTGGTACGGTAGAGGCCGCCTTTGTTGTTTGCATTTCCGCCCCAGCCACTGAATACACAGGCGAACCAGGTATTTTCAGTAGCGTCGTTGGGATCGACGACAACGTCGATTGTCCAGTACTGCATACCGGGATCACTCACATCGGTCCAGGAAGTGCCCTGATTGGTGCTCATAAATACGCCGGAACTCGCTGTGAAATCTCCAGAAGAATTTCTGCGGCCTGAAAAACTGGTGATCAGGGTTCCGTCACTCAGCACTTTAATGTCCAGGGGGTGACCCTGTGTGCGCGGAGGTGCAGTACAAAGCGTCCAGGTTGCAGAAGCTCCGTCCTGAATGTTGTTACTGACATAAATTCCGCCGGGGCTGGTCGATCCGCTTGCGTTGATAACCGAAGCATACATGCGGTTAGGGGCTGTTGGATCAAGGGCGAGCCAGATTACCGGGGTGCCGAAATTGTACATGGTCTGAAATGTTTTTCCGGTATCGGTGGAAAAAATGATGGCTCCTCCCTGGTCGTCAATGCGGCTGTCCTGAAGGTAGGTGCTGGCATACATATCGTGTACGTTGGAGGTGGCTTCGTAAAGTATACCGCTGGCCGGATTTTTAAGGAAATAATAAACGACGTTCCAGGAATTATCGAGCGCCAGGTTGTGGGCCCAGGTATTTCCTCCGTTGGTGCTGCGTGCGCAGCATACATCTGAAAATCCTGAAAACATATGCAGGGAGTCGTACCAGGAAATGTTCCAGCAGGAGGTATTTTCGAGCCCGTTGGTCGGATAAAATAATCCGTCGGGTGTGAGTTGATTATCAGGATTTACATTCGCTGCCGGAACATATATGGCTTGCCAGGTAGCACCTCCGTTGCTTGTTTTGTGTGCAAACCCTTCGTCGCTGACTACAACGGTCATGCTGTCGGCGTTACTGACGGTGAGGCCGAACATCTGTGTAGGCCAGTACCAGGGGAAATCCCCTCCGTCTCCGCAGTAGCCGGTCTGAATATTCTGGTTGGTGGTGGTATTGAAAACGTAGGTCCAGTTTGCGCCTGCATTGCTTGTTTTGAGTACCATGGGCGTGCCGGATCCGGTGCCGCCGGCGAGATAAGCAAGGCCGATATTACTGCTGTTCATACTTACGAAATAGGGACCGTCACCCGAATTGATACCGGTTGTTTTCTGAACCCAGGTTCCCGGGTAATCGAGCGAGTAGACGCTTACATAGTTTCCGTAAGTTTCGGGACTGTTGGGGACATTGACATCTCCGCTTCCCTGGGTCACGCAAAAAAAGCGGGTTGTGCTGCCTGATTTCGCTCCTGCAAAGGAAACGATGTCCTGGCTTGTTATGCCGGGTTCTGAAAGCGCGGACCAGTTGCTGCCTGAGTTGGTGGAAACAAGGAGTCCGGCCTGGGTACAAACGTAAATGTTGGCTCCGTCAAAAAAAGTACCGGCAATGTAGGCTCCGTTTCCGGTAGCATCGGTATAAAATGTTTTAAAAGTAGAGCCACCGTTGCCGGAAAAGTACAGATTGCTGGAGTCGCCGGTAACGCTTGTGGCGGATATGATCAGCTGACTTGCATTCTGCGGATTGGCTACCAGATAATTTACACCATTACCCGCTGAAGGATCTGTGGCCAGGGGAGCCCAGGTTGTTCCGTCGTCGGTGCTTACAATGGGGTAACTTACTTCAGTGGTTAAGTTCTGACGGATGCAGTATAGCTTATTGGCTGTGTTGGTGAACTGGATTTGCGACGCCATACCGCTTGATACCAGATAGGTAAAATTCACTACGGTCCAGGAATTTCCGCCATCCATGGAGTGATACATATCGGACATGTCGGTTGTCAGGAACAGTTCATTGTTGTTCGCTGGATTTACCGCGGGGCAATAAAAGGCGCCGCCTCCTCCGATTCCATGGGCCGAAAATTTTGCGGGTTGTGCCTGGATCAGGACGCCGTAGATCAGAGACAAGGTTAGAAGCAGAGGCTTCGGATGTCTGAGCAGTAGGGTAAGTATTGTCTTCATGGTTTTGGGATTGGTTAGATTTTTGGGATTGGTCGGATTTAAGGTAAAGTTCTTTTCAGAGGAAAGCAAGTTGAAAAAGGAGTATTACTTAAAAGTCGGAAGGGGAAGGTGGAAGGAATGATATAGGTGGAAGGCTAGAATATCTTCCGTTCCACGGCATAAATCAGCTTCAATTCCTTCAATTCCTTCAAATCCGTACTATCCACTTTCACTTTTAACCGGATCGGATTCATCAGTTTTTTGCGCCCGTCAGGGGCCAGACACATGATGTTGTGAAAATAAATGTCATTGTACCTGCACTGAAAGTGCAACAGTTTGTTTTTCATCTTTGAAATTGCTGATTTCAATCTATAATAAATTTCTCACGGCCTCTTATTGTCCCGTCTTTGCCGGAGACCCTATAGTAGTAAAGCCCCTGGGCCGGATGGGGTAGTGTGATGGGAAGGGTGTTTTGCGAGCCGGTAAAGCGAGCGATTAATTTACCAAGTGTATTGTAAACTTCGACAACATAAACGGACCCGGATTCGAAATTTTTGTTTTCAAGCGTGAAGGAGCCGTTGTTGGGGTTGGGGAAAAGTGAGAAAGAGGGGGTTGGAACTGGAGTACTGACTGCTGAGGCGATTCCTGTGGGAATGGTTTCGCTGACGGTATCGACCTGAAAAATGGCGCAGGGCATTTCTTTGCCGTTAACGGTTCTGCTGATGGGGGCTCTTGCAGAGGAGGAGGTGTTTCGGCTCAGCAGCAGGGTGTCAGTGTTGAAAATTGTGCTGATGGTGGAGGTACTGCTGTTGCCGGATAATTTAAAGGTCATGGCGCCAACCTGATTGAGCAAGGTGCTGAAGTCACCCGGGTTGATGCAATTTGCTGCGGTTATAAAAACAGAAAACTTTAAGAGGTTTTGTTTCATGGAGACCGGAACTCCGTTGTAATGATAGGCCGTAAATCTCAGGGCCCCATTGGCCATGCCGGTGCTGTCCATCTGAAGATAACAACCGGCGGCCTTGCCGTCAAGGCTGTCAATTTCCAGGATACGGAAAACAACGGCAGCCTGCCCGGCTTTTGTCCCAATGGTGGAATTGGACGGAATCGCTTTTTGAAAGAGAGCGGAAGTTGAGATGAGTTGGCCGTTGCAGATAATGGTATCGGCGTCTTTGGGGATCAGGATATTGGTTGCGAAGGAAGAAACCTTGTTGGGGAAGTCGGGTTGCATAGCCAATGAAACCAGCAGATTTCCTTTATCCTGGACACAGGCCGGGAAGAGGGCCTGGTGGCTGGGTTTGGATTCATTGCCAAAGGCAGTTTCGATACTACCGTAGGGGGAATTAAAGGTGTCGGGAACGATGCAGATGTCGGGAAATTTTTTCTTATTGTTGAATATGACATTGATGAGTTTGTCGTCGAAAAAGGCCTGGGCGTAATTCTGACTGGTGCTTCCGATTGCGAAATTTGTTGTCACATAATTATAACGGCAGGAAGCCGAAGAGCTGTCGGAAGTTGACAAAACAACGCGTGCGGGAATCTGGGAAAGGTTAAGAATGGAGGCAGGCGGAATATAACCGCCTGCGGCTTTGGCTGAGACAAGCACGTGAATGCGTTCAATGGCGGGGTTGGTTATGGTATTGGTATCGGTATCGAGTCCTTCGATATAGCAATTGGTGTTAACCGCGCCCCCTCCGTCGAGAAAATTGTAATCCCTGCTGTGAGGTCCTGAGATGGAGTTGTTGGCACTTGGGAAATAGTTGGCTGAAATGTCCTGCCAGTAACGCTCCAGCCAGGGAGGGAATTTGACGGAGTAGTTGGTGTCTGTGATAAAAATGGTTGCGTAATTGAGAGGGGTGAGGTCTTCGTTGTAATAGGTGGGGGCATCGTACTCCGCGATGCCGTAGGCGTTGGTATAATTGATCCAGTTGTTGACCAGGTTTTTCGCATACTTTCCCGCAGAGGAATCTCTCAGCAGCTGGGAAATGAGAAAGGTGTTTACCGTTTTTTTCAGGTAAATATTGGTATAGGAAACGTCAACGACGTTGCGCACCAATTCGGTGATGCTGGCTTCTAGGTGTGGAAGCATGTATGCTTTGAATGCTGCTGAAAGGGAATCTCCGCACTGGTAGTACAGCGGTGCAATTGCTTCGGTCCCGAATTCAATGGCATTCGAGTCGAGTATGCCCGGATCGAGAATGGCCCATTTCAATAGTCCGTATGTAGGGCTGGTGCTTACGGTGTCCTGCATATCGAACACCTTGTGAAAATAGGCCTCGGCTCTTGAATAATTACCGTTGATAACCGCTTCGGCCAGGGCTCCGTTGGTTAAATAATTGCATTCAATGTTGTTGGTGGGAACCAGGGTCTGGCTGTACAAGGTGTCCAGGGCAATTTTGAGCTGGTTCTGGAGCTGGGCGATGCGAAGGGAGCGTTGTGAAAGGGCGATAAGTGGTAAAAAAATTACTAAAATGAAAACGCATTTTTTCATGACATAAAAGTAAGAGAATTCATTTCTTGCCGCTCTACAACAAGTTTTTTGGTTTGAATACCGGAGGATGAAACAAATTGCATAAAAATATTTTCGTTATATTTAATATTGTAATCATTAAAAAGTATATTATTTATGGATTATAATCTTATAATTAGTATATTTGTATTAATCTATGATCAAAAGAATAGTATATCGGAAAATTACAGAACAACTTTTTAAAGGTAAAGCTATTGTCATTTTGGGGGCAAGGCAGGTAGGGAAAACGACTCTTTTGGAGGAGCTTCAAAAAAACGTAGACGGGACATTGCTTTTCTTAAATGCTGATGAGCCTGATGTGCGATCGCGTTTAACGGACGTTACTTCTTCTCAGCTTAAGCAGGTAATCGGAGACCATAAGCTGGTGGTGATTGATGAAGCTCAGCGCATCAAAAACATCGGACTTACGCTTAAACTAATTACAGATCAGATCAAACATGTTCAGGTAATTGCTACCGGATCATCTGCCTTTGAACTTTCAAATCAAATTAACGAACCGCTTACCGGACGGAAGTATGAATACCAACTATTCCCGGTTTCTGTGGAGGAAATGACAGGCTATCATGGCAGGATGGAAGAAAAAAGAATGCTTGAAACACGGCTCATCTACGGAATGTATCCCGAAGTGATGACAAACGCAGGAAAGGAAAGAAAAACGCTTGAAACCCTTACCGGGAGTTACCTGTATAAAGATATTTTTTCTTTTCAGGAAATCCGAAGACCAGAAGTTGTTGAAAAACTTCTGCAAGCTCTTGCATTACAGGTTTGCAATGAGGTTTCCTATAATGAGCTGGCCCGATTAATATCTGCAGATCCTGTTACAGTTGAGCGTTATATTGGTTTGCTCGAACAGGCATTCGTGATTTTCAGACTGTATTCACTGAGCAGAAATAATCGCAACGAGCTGAAAAAAAGCCGAAAAGTTTATTTTTATGATAACGGAATACGGAACGCACTAATAGCCAATTTTAATCCTTTATCATTGCGACAGGATACCGGCGCACTTTGGGAAAATTTTATGGTTAGTGAACGCATGAAATACGTCCACTATAATGATATTTACTGTAATCGGTTCTTTTGGCGTACCCTGCAACAGCAGGAAATTGATTATGTAGAAGAGCGGGAAGGGAAATTATTTGCATTTGAATTTAAGTGGAATAAAAAGGCGAAAGCAAAGTTCCCTAAAACATTTGCTGCGAGTTACCCGAAAGCAGAAACCCAACTGATTACACCGGAAAATTATGAAGCGTTTGTTGCCTGAGAAATGACGCTATTTCTTCGCCTCCGTATTGAGTAATTCTTCCAGTATTTTTAAACGGCTATTGAATTCTACCCGCATTTTATCCAGGTCCATTTGCTGATTTTTAATAAGTATTTGCTGCTCTTTAAATCCTTCAATTAAAACAGCTGTTAATTTCGGGTAATCTACCGATTTAATGCTGTCCATCCCTATGGTGACCAGTTCGGGTAATACCTTTTCCACTTCCTGTGCTATCACCCCTACTTGTCGGTTTTTGTCCGTTGAATTTTTCCAGTAATAATAATAGCCATTCAGGTGGTCAATCATTTCGGAGGCATTCGAAATTTTACTGATCCCTGTTTTCAAACGAATGTCTGAAAACGTATTCCAGGCGTTTGCAATAGCAGAAGTACCATCCCCGCTGCTTCCTACCTGTAATTTATAACCGGGGTTTGTGTTACCTATTCCCACATTTCCTCCGAAATAATTCATTTGATTGCCGGCGCAATATACGCCATAGGCCGTTGTTGCATTGGAAGAAAGGTCAGTTACATACAAACCATAGGCATTTCCCAAAGTTGCCCCGACATAAAATCCGGAAGTTGGTTCTGTTGAAGTAACATATTGTCCGTAAGCATTTAATGCATTACCCGATAATGTAGTATATGCTCCATAGATATTGTAGGTTTGAGCTCCGACGAAAACAAAACTACCTATGTTGTTATACGATCCGTAGATATTAGCAATCATTGCTGATATTGCTTCGGTATTCACAAGGTTATTCAGCGTTCCATATAAGGCAGACATGGTGCTGTTAAACGGAAAAGGATTAAAGGTATTAACAACACCCGCCATTGAACCAATCGAGTGACCATTCTGATTAATCGATAATGTATTATGAAGACAATTGTAGCCACCTGAAGGATCATTCAAATTGTAATTTCCTGCATAGGTAAAAAGATACATTGCGTCATTGGTGCCACCGGCAGTCGGGGCAGGTGAATACGCACAATTAATTGCAGGACTATTGGCTGTCGTTGGAGCATAATACGTTATGGTAAGGGGGCAAGTCGGGTTGTAACTGTATTGCCCTACCCCAATAAAATTTTGCACGATCAAAGAATTGGAGGGAGCGGCGTATGTTCCGGCCCATCCTGAACCAATTGCGACACTCCCTGAAACATCCAGCATGTTTTTTGGGACAAACTGTGTGGTTCCTATCCCAACGGATTGGGAAAAAGAATTCATGAACAGGCTAACTGTGAAGAGAAAAGCAACAATTGTTTTCATGCGTACCCCCATTGGGACTAAATTAAGTCAAATAGTTTTAATCGCTATTACCTAAGCAGCGTTACATTCCCTTTACCGTTGAAGGTTTGCCCTGTTGATAGTGTACCGCTGAGGTAATAGACGTAGACAGCCGTATTCATGGGTGCACCTCTGAAGTTGCCGTCCCATCCTGAGTTCGCGTTGCTGGTCTGGAATACGAGTTCGCCCCATCGGTCGTAGATGTTGAGGGTGAAGCTCTGGATGCAGCTGTACTCAGCTATACGCAAAAAGAGCACGTCGTTTTGACCATCGTTGTTTGGAGAAAAGGCGGTGGGCATAAAGATGGAACTGGCAATGACCGATGAGTCGCAGGGAATGGGGGCTTTAACGATGACGATGATGCTGTCACTGGCTGAACAGTGATTGGCATCGGTAACGGTAACGGTGTAGGTTGTTGTTTTGGCCGGATCAGCTGCGGGGTTAAAGATATCAGGATTGGATATACCACTAGCCGGTGTCCACAGGTAAGTAAGCCCACCTGAGGCGACAAAGGATAGCGTCTGGCCGTAGCGAATGGTGGTGTCCTGGAAATTTACAGTGGCACTGATAGGCGCGAAGGCGGCAACTAAAGCCGCAGCGGTGGCTGTGCAACCGTATTTGTCGGTAAGAGTAACCGAATAGGAGCCAGGGGCCAGTCCTGTGACAGTAGCTTGGGAGCCGGAGACACCGGTATTGGAGGACCAGTTGTAGCTGAGCCCTGATTCGTTTGCGGTGATGGTTATGCTGCCTTCTGATTTGCCGGCGCATGTATTGACACTCTGAGCCGAATCGGTCAGCAACGCAGGGGAGGTTATGGTTACTGTTTGCGTTGCCGTGCAGGCGTTGGCGTCGGATAGCGTTACCGTATAGGTGGCTGCAGCTAATGCTGAGATCTGGAA
>Ga0206879_1066_pt1 | contig 25502 bp, 17 predicted proteins | sample Alteio_BWOrgCont_5_FD_152897 | JGI IMG/M metagenome (GOLD analysis project Ga0206879, IMG submission 152897) | Enriched cells from forest soil in Barre Woods Harvard Forest LTER site, Petersham, Massachusetts, United States -... | ecosystem: Environmental > Terrestrial > Soil > Temperate forest > O... | reverse complement strand
CATTATCAAGTACAATTCCAACATGAGTAATGTGGCCTGCTTCGTTATCAAAAAAAGCAAGATCGCCCGCTTCGGCTTCTTCAGGAAAACTGAGGGCTTCACCCTGTTCTGCCTGCTGTGAGGCATCGCGTTTTATGTGAATTCCATTCAGACGATAAACCATTTGTGTAAACCCTGAGCAATCGATACCCAGCGGTGTACGGCCTCCCCATAAATAAGGTGCATTAAGAAAGGTAAAAGCATCCTCAACCAATTTGCTTCTCTTTACTTTACTACCCGGCGACATTACATTACCCTGGTAAATGTATTTTCTCTTTTCAATGCCAAATTCTTTTCCCTTTAAGGATGGTAACAGGCAGCCTATAGTAACAGGGAATGAAACATTCTCCGCAGAATCGGTAATGATAGAAACTATATCCGCAACGAAAGAAGGTGCCTGTTTTTTTAAGCTATTGAAAGTGTCCTTAGAAATAGGAAGGTATTGTTTTACATCAATCCAACCTTCGTAACCATCAAGGCCGGAACGAATGCGAATCCAGTTTTTAAATTCTTCAGTTATTTCGAAGTATTCTCCAAACAGCAGCTGTGTTACCATTTCGCTCCTGTCAGATGTATCCTTCCGGCAAGGTACTATGCTCAGGTTACAAAAGCCGAAAGAATTCATGTAGAAAAATTATACGTTTTCTATAACAATTGCGCTTGCGCCACCACCGCCATTGCAAATTCCCGCAGCGCCATATTTACCTTTGTGTTGTTTAAGTACATTGATAAGTGTAACCACAATACGTGAGCCTGAACTACCAAGAGGGTGACCCAATGCAACTGCACCACCATGTACATTCACTTTATCAGCGCTTATGTTTAGCATTTTATTATTCGCAAGTGCAACTACCGAGAATGCCTCATTTATTTCGAAGAAATCGATGTCGGTTATCTTAAGATTAGCCATAGCAATAGCCCGTGGCAATGCTTTTGACGGAGCTGTAGTAAACCACTCTGGTGCCTGGGCAGCATCACCATAACCTATGATTTTGGCTAGAGGCTTTATTCCTAATTTATCAGCTTTCTCTTTGCTCATTAATACAACCGCCGATGCTCCATCGTTCAGTGTAGATGCATTAGCTGCAGTCACTGTTCCATCTTTCTGGAATACAGGTGAAAGATGAGGAATCTTTTCAAAATTTACCGCTTTGTATTCTTCGTCTTCAGCAAAAATAACAGGGTTGCCTTTACGTTGCGGAATTTCAACAGGTATCACTTCATTCTTAAAGTATCCATTCTTCCATGCTTCGGCAGAGCGTTTGTATGATGCAATAGCATAAGCATCCTGTTCTTCACGTGTAATATGACATTCCCGGGCACATAATTCACCGGCATTACCCATATGAAAATGGTTGAAAGGGTCAGTCAGGCCATCGAATACCATGCCATCTATTAAGGTAGCATTACCAAGCCTGTACCCTTTACGGGCTTTATCAAGGTAATATGGCACCATTGACATATTTTCCATTCCTCCCGCTACAATTACATCTGCTTCACCTAACTGTATGGCTTGGGCACCCCACATAATAGATTTCATGCCCGATGCACATACTTTATTAACCGTAGTTGTTGGTACTGTATTAGGTATGCCCGCCTTTATAGATGCCTGTGTTGCAGGGGCCTGGCCTTCACCGGCTTGCAGAACATTACCCATAAATACCTCGTTTACTTCAGCAGGGTTTAATTTTATTTTTTCAAGGGCTGCACGAATTGCAATAGCGCCTAATTGTACCGCAGGTATGTCAGCTAATGCGCCTGCAAAACTTCCTATTGGGGTTCTTACTGCGGAAACGATATAAACTTCTTTTTTCATAAATATCCTGTATTATTAGTAAAGGGCTCAAAAGTAAGCTTTTTTTGCCTTGACACTATATTGGAAATAAACCCTAATTTTGAAAATCTTCAGATGAATACCAGCAATAATAGATGGGAAATAAGAAAGTAAAGCCTTTACAAAAGCCTCCTGTTGTCAACGTTGCTTCAAGCGAGCCGTTTCATTTAAGTGGCAGGTCATTCCATATTACTTTTGCGTTAATAATTATTGCTTTTTCTTATATCATTTATGGTAATGGCATTTCCAATGGCTACTCATTAGATGATGAGTTTGTGTTGCATGGTGATACCATTGTACAAAAGGGTATTAAAGGAATCCCTACTCTTTTTAAGAAAAGATATGCCTGGGACCAAAAAGGATCGTATGGCTACAGGCCGGTTGTAAAAGCTTCGTTCGCAATTGAAGATCAGTTTTTTGGTGATTCACCACATGCAGGCCATGTAATAAATATATTCCTTTATGCGCTTTTAGTGATTTTCATTTTCTACTTCCTGCGCAAGATATTCTATGAACAGGTAAGTGACTATTTTTTGCTGCTTGTCGTCGCCATATTTCTGGTGCATCCTTTACACACTGAGGTAGTGGATAGTTTAAAGAACAGAGATACAATACTGAGTAGTCTTTTGGGGTTGTTTTCCGCATATTGTTTCATGCGGTGTTTTGAAAGTAAAGTAATAGCCAAGCAAATTCTGTGGGTAGTAGTGGGCGGCATTTCGCTCGATATCGGAGTGCTTTCTAAACTCGATGCCCTTCTATTTGTCGGAATTACCCCTCTTGTTTTATTTTTCATTTATAAGGGTAAACTAAAGTATCCGGCAATTTCAGTTGCCTGTATGTTGATTGCATTGCTGGTGTGCAGGTTTGTTGTGAACCGTGTTTTACCTCACTCAGATTATCACAGGACTTTTATTTTCATTGAAAACCCATTAATGGGAACTCATTGGTACCAAAGGATTGCGCTTGGTTTTTCTTCTTTCTGGTTTTACTTACACAAACTTCTCTTTCCGGTTGATCTTATTTGTTATTACGGGTTTGATGAAATTCATCCTTCTCCTGCGTGGTCAGATATTAATGTGATTATGGGTATACTAGCAGCAGGTCTTTTCTTTTATTACCTGTATATCAATAGGAAGGAAAAGGATATTGTACTCTTTTCACTACTTCTTTTTGGTGGTACAATATTTACCTTCATAAACATAATAAAAGTAGGGCCGGGAATAGTGGCTGAAAGATTTATGCTAATACCTTCATTGGGCTTTGCTTTAATGGTTACAATTTTGCTCTTTACGCTTTTTAAAATAAAACTTAAGGATAAAGTGTTATTTAATAAATCCATCGGAATTTATTTGGTGATAGGGCTAATAGTTATAATATATTCGGGAAGGGTTATTGCAAGAAATCCAAACTGGAAGAGCCATTTATCTATATACGAACATGATGCAAGAATAGCTACACGCTCAGCAAAACTTCAGTCACTACTGGCTTCTTCTTACCTTGAGCAAGTACAGAAAAATAAAACCCTTACTGCTGAGAAAACGGCTGAATATTATAACCTGGCAGAAAAGGCTTACCTCTCTTCGGTAGATCTATACTCTCAGTATGCCACTTCATGGAACAATCTTGGAATGATACAGTATTCTTATCATAAGAATTTAAAACTGGCAGTTGAGGATTTTAATAAAGCCATAGAAGTAGATAGTAATTATGTGGAAGCTCTTTTTAATTTGGGAGCGGGTTACCAGGCACTTGGGGATAAAGCGAAGGCAGAAACTTATTTCTTACAAACTATACGTACAAATCCTGAGTATTACCTGGCATATGGTTATCTAACACGCTTATATACCTCGGAAGGTAAATACGGTAAGGTACTGGAACTAAATGAGGGAGCCTTAAAGAAGGGACATGTTTCAGATGCCATATATGTGAATATTGGTAATTTTTATCTTGAAAACAGAGATACGAATAGCGCCATTCCTTACTTTGAAAAGGCAATAGCCTACTTCAATAAAAATTATATGCTATGCCAGTTTCTTGCTAACTATTACACAAAAAAGAATGATAAGGATAAAGCTGCTTATTATCAGAATCTTGTTACAGAGGGCCAGCGCTACAAAGAGAATTTTATTCGCCAGCAGCAATAGGCATTTGGTTTATATTCATATAAGATATACATTTGTTTAAATTCAGAATACACTATGAAAAAAATACTATTTCTCATTACCGGCTTCTTGTTTTCGGCGCTATTGCTCGGAATATTAAATAATAAGCAGTTCAACAAAAAAAGTAATGTCACAGGAATTTCTGAAGGGAATGATGTGGGTGAGTATTATAAGTGGGAGCAAAGACGGTTGGCTGATCCTGCTACAGGCAAAATACCTGACAATATAAGAGCTATTGAATTGGCTTATGCCGCAACCTTGCCTAATGATGTGGAGGGACATTCTACATCAGCTAACTGGCAGGAAAGAGGGCCATGGAATGTAGGGGGGCGTACACGCTCTTTTGCTGCTGATGTGAAAGATGAATCTATCTTGCTTGCAGGTTCTTGTTCAGGAGGTATGTGGAGGAGTACTGACAGTGGTAAAACATGGGCGTTGAAGACACCTTTGGCCATAGAACAGGGAGTTTGCTGTGTATCACAAGATATACGCAATACGCATAACAATGTGTGGTATTATGGTTCAGGGGAGGCATTTGGAGCATCAGCCAGTGCTACCGGGGCATATTTTAATGGAAGTGGCGTATATAGGTCGAAGGATGATGGGCAGACCTGGTCACTTTTGCCTAAATCTTCACCTGGTGTCGATGGTTTCTGGTCTGCAATGTGGAATGTTGCCTCCGACCCATCTGCACCCGATTCACTTAGTGTTGTATATGCTGCTACGCTCGGTACTATATATCGTTCAATTGATACGGGTAATACATGGAAGGTTGTGCTGGGTCATAACGGCAGTGCTTATTCATACTTCACCGATGTAAAAGTTTCTCATTCAGGAGTAGTGTATGCCACACTTAGCAGTACCGGTTATACCACCTCCTGGGTTGATAGTGTTGGACAGCAAATGGGTATTTGGAGGTCGGCTGATGGAGTAAATTATACAAAAATAACCCCTCCAGGTTTTCCCGGAGAATATAATCGAATTGTAGCAGGAATATCGCCCTTTGATGAAAATCAGGTATATTTTCTTGTGAACGCAGTTAATTCAGGAATGCCTGATACTAATTTCCTGGGACAAGTTGAATGGAATCAATTATGGAAGTATAAATATATTTCAGGCAATGGTGACAGCAGCGGGGGAGAATGGTTCAACCTAACCCCTAACTTACCGTCTACAGGTGGAAAGTTTGATAAGTTTAATTGTCAGGGATCGTATGATATGGTTGTAAGCTTTCTGCCTACTGATACTTCAACAGTATTTATAGGTGGAACAGATATTTTCCGTTCCACTACTGGCTTCTTTGATGCAACCCATAGCGCCCATATCGGAGGCTATTTACCAGGTGCCAGTCTTCCCGCAATAAAAACGTATGTTAACCACCATCCTGACCAGCACGTAATCTTCTTTTCTAATTCAAATCCTTACGTAATGTACTCAGGTAACGATGGCGGCGTGTTCCGGACAATGAATGATACTGCGGCTAATGTTTCATGGACACCGCTCGATCATGGTTATTTTACAACCATGTTTTATACCGTAGCGTCAGACCATAGCCGTTCAGGTGGGAATGTAATTATTGGCGGTGCGCAGGATAATAACAGCTTATTTGATAATGCAAACGTTTCAACAAATATATGGACCAAGCCTATTTTTGGCGATGGTTCATTTTGCACTATTGCCGATACAGGTAAAGTATTTTACTATTCTTCTCAGCAAGGGAAAATGTTTAAAACACAAATGGATACCACAACGGGAACAGTTGTCGCATTTAACCGCATTGACCCAATTGGGGGCAAAGGGTACCAGTTTGTTAATCCTTATGTTGTTGACCCTAATAACAATAGCCTGATGTACCTGGCAGGCGGTAAATATTTATGGAGGAATAATAATCTGGCAGGTATCCCTTATGCAAATCAATGGGATTCTATAAGTACTAACTGGGTTCAGTTTTCAGATAGTGTGCCTACTGCAGGCTCTACTATCACGGCTGTTGCAGTGTCTACTGTTCCGGCAAACAGGGTTTATTATGGTACTGACCATACGAACATATATCGTGTCGATAATGCCAACACCGGCACACCTACACCCACTGATATTACTTCAGCCTCATTCCCTTACGGAGCCTATGTCTCCTCAATTGCAGTTGACCCAAACAATGCCGATAATGTAATTGTTAGTTATTCAAACTATAGCCTCACAGGAAACTTATTTTATAGCACTAACGGAGGAACTTCATGGGTCAAGATAAGCGGTAATCTTAAAAGCCTTTCTTTACGCTGGGCCACTTTTATGCATTTACCAACAGGGGGCAATATATATTGGGTAGCAGCCAGCACCGGCCTATACGCAACAGATACACTTATGGGTACTATAACGAAATGGGTTCAGCAGGGAGCAACTACCATTGGCAATGCAGTATGTGATATGGTGGATGTTCGTACTTCTGATGGACTTGTGGCAGTTGCTACACACGCACATGGAATTTTCACTGCCAATATTACCAATACTGGTGAAGTAGGTATTCCGACAATAAAAGTTGCCGGCGTCGATTTATCTGTTTATCCTAACCCAACCACAGGAGTTTCTCATGTATCGTTCACACTACCTGATGAAAGGAATGTGCAGGTAAGAATTTTTGACGTTATGGGGAAACTGGTGAAAGAATATCCTGTATCTAAAATGGGTTCAGGTAACCACATTATTGATTTTAATAACGAAGGCGAGCCTGCGGGAATATACTTCTGCACGGTAAAGGCAGGTGATGTATCGCAAACAGCACGCATATTATTGGTACGGTAGACTTTTTATATTGCATAGTTTGCAAGCGAGAGATGGTTTTATTATAAATTCACATCTTTAAATGATGTGTTTATAAAAAGGTCACTGTGCATATTAATAGTCTTGCTATGCTGTATAAGGGTATTGAATGCCCAAAACGGGTATACTTTCCATAATAAAGTATTTAAGCCTGGTGAGCGTATCACATACAAAATAAAATACCATTGGCATTTTGTATGGCTTGAATCAGGTGAAGTTACGTTTTCGGTTGCGGCGAGTAATTATCATGGAATACCATCGTATTATTTTTTAGGAAGCGGTTTCAGTTATGCCAAATATGACTGGTTCTATAAGGTGCGTGATACCTTCCAGACATATATAGATACTGTTTCCTTTGCGCCCCTGAGGTTTTGCCGCTTTACCAATGAAGGCTCCAATCATATTGTAACCGACAATATTTTTGACTTTGTTCATTACAAAGCTTTTTGTTTCTCTTCAGGAAAAGGTAATTACAAGGAGGATTCAGTTCCATTGCCCCCATCTACTTTTGACGTATTATCGGGCATTTATTATACGAGATCATTAACGTTTGCGAACTGCAAATACAATGATACAATTCCTCTTATCCTGTACCTTGATGGTAAGATATACCACATTCATTTAAGATACCGGGGTAAGGAAAATATTTCCACTTCATTAGGAAAATTCAGGTGCATAAAATTCAGTGTTAGCCTTATCAGCGGAACTATTTTTAAGGAAGGTGAGGAAATGACAGTGTGGGCTACCGATGATGCTAATCATTTGCCATTGCTCGTTGAGGCACCAATAATTATCGGCTCTGTACGGGCTGAGCTTCAATCTTTTTCAAATTTAAAGAGTCCAATAGATGCAAAAGTCAAGTAGTTTTGCAGTAATGCAATGAAAATAAGAATAGCATATACACGAAATTTTTTTTCCCATAAGGGAGTTACTGTTATGTTCGGGTTGGCAATTCTACTTGCCTCATGTGATCCGGCGCGCAGGATTCAGCAAGGCGATTACCTTCTTTCCCAAAACAGAATTATATATCCTAATCTTGTCAATAAAAAAACGCTGGCAGGAAAACTTACTGCTTTGCCCGGTGAACAGCTGGCAATTCTTGCACTTCCGCCCGAAATAGCTGCTAACCAGCTGATGACCTATATAAAGCAGAAGCCTAATACAAAAATTCTCGGTATCATTCCTTTGCACTTGTTGGTATATAACCTAGTGGACCCTGAAAAGGTAAAAGAGAATAAGCTTTTAAAGGATAAGAAGATAGATGCTAAGAATAAGAAAATAGATGCGGAAAATATTATCAGGCAGCAGCAAGATAAAAAACTAAAGAAGCATAAAAGCTATAGGAGAACATTCGGTGAATGGCTTATGAGTGTGGGCGAACCACCAGTAATACTTGATTCAATGCTTATAAGGAATTCGGTAAAGCAGCTTACTTTACTTCTCCATAACAAAGGATACTTTGAATGTAAGATAACTGATTCGGTGCGGGTAAAAGGCCGTAAAGCGGAGGTTCTTTATTTTGTGCGCCCCGGTAAACCGCATAAGATTGATAGTCTGAAATATGATATTGAAGACCCTCAACTGGTTCCATATATTTATGCTGATTCTGCCAATTGCCTGATAAATTCAGGTGATAACTACAATACTGATAATTTCCAAAAAGAGAGGGAGCGTATTACAAGGGTACTTAATGATGAGGGCTTTTATGCATTTTCAAAAAGCTACGTCCATTATGAAATTGATAGTGGTATAAATGGACATTTGATGAATGTTACAATTGGTATTAAAAAATATAAATATGTAGATTCAGTTTATGCTGATTCTGAAAAGGAAGCGTCACACCCCAGGTTTCATATTCATAGCATTTATGTGCAAATGCAATATAACCCGGCAACTACTAATATATATGAGGCAAAAGATACTATATGGGTAGATAGTACTGCATTTATATATCCGGCAGGACAGCTTAGGTTTCACCCAAAACGTATTCTGGCAAAAATATTTTTCAGAAAAGGGGATCTTTACCGGGTTTCCAATGTTGAGTATACATATACGGGCTTATCTGAACTTAAAGTTTTCAGGTATGTAAACATTAAATTTGAACGGCTTTCTCCACGTAGCAATCAATTGAACTGCTATATACAATTAATGCCTGCCACAAAGCAATCGATAGGATTGGAAGGCGTGGGTAACAATACAGGTGGTGAACTGGGTGTACAGGGTGACCTGGCGTATCAAAATAATAGCGTATTTAAAGGTGCTGAATTGTTGCAAGTTAGATTTAAATATGGCCTTCAGGCCCAGACATTGCTTACCAGCCAGTCAGAAAGCCAGGGTTCCAACGTAAGCAAAAGCCTTTTGCTTAATACAATTGATGTTGGCCCCGAAATAAGTTTGTCTGTACCAAGGGCTTTCTTTCCATTCTTTATTATTCCAATGCGGCCCAGGGCTAACCCGCAAACATCATTAAAATTTAACTTCGACTTTCAACAACGGCCCGATTATACAAGAGAAATTGCCACCATTGGGTATCACTTTGACTGGAATCTCACAGATAAAGTGCATGTTACCCTAAAGGTGCCTGAAATGAATTTTGTATACGCAGTCAATTCTTCAGATTTTGAAAGCGAATTAGTAAAGCTTAATAATTTCTTCTTGCTTAATAGTTTTACAACCCATACTATAACAGATGTTGGAGGATCAATAATTTATAATGGCCAAAGCGAAACTAAATTGCAGCATAGTTTTAATTATATAAGGCTTGACGGAGAGATATCAGGCCTATTTACACACCTTGCAGACCAGGGGTTAGGTAAACCTGACAAGTTATTCGGGAACCCATATTCCCATTACGTGCTTGGACAAGTTGACTGGAGGCACTACTTTATATTAAGTAAAGACGATAAGATTGTTGTTCGAGGATTAGTTGGAGCAGGAACTCCAATTATTGATAATACTGAGGAAGAACTTCCTTTTGATAAGAGTTTCTGGGCAGGTGGCTCTAATGATATACGGGCATGGGCAGCAAGAAACCTTGGCCCCGGGGGATATAGCCAATCATATATTGTTGATCAGGTGGGTGATATAAAATTAGAGGCAAATTTAGAGTATAGAGTTAGCCTTATAAAACTGCTAGGCTTGGGCTTCTTTATTGATGCGGGGAATATATGGCTGCTTAACAATAACCCAAGTGTACCAAATGGGAATTTTATGCTCACAGGGCCAAATAACTTTGTTAACCAGTTTGCTGTCGGTTACGGTATTGGCCTAAGGTTTGACTTTACATATTTTGTTTTCCGTCTTGATTTTGCTGATCCAATGATAGATCCTTCTCAACCTGCCGGGCAACGATTCGTACTTCCCAGAATTCATATTGTTGATAGGGCAGAACTTAACCTTGGTATAGGATATCCCTTTTAATTATTTCTATTGTCTTTGGCTTATGTGGAAATTAGCCAAATAGTTAATATTTTTAGCTTTTATACGTTATATAACACAAAAGAAACCTCTCTGAAGCGTAATATCCTTATAATGTTCATTGCGTTAGTCTGTATAAATACCATACAGGCACAGAAAAAACTTTGGCTGAATGTAATAGTTAAGGATTCAGGGGATAAGGCTTTTCATTTGCCCGATTATCAAAGGAAATTTGATAACCCTGCTCAGCGTATTCACGAAATGCAGAAGGTGCTATTTTCCTTATACGACAATGCGTATTTATCTGCATCGTATGATAGTATTATGGAAGACACTACATTACTTAACGTATATCTTTTTCATGGGAAAAGGTACGAATGGGCCTACCTTAAGAAAGGCAATGTAGATGAAGAAGTATTGAGCCAACTGGGTTTTAGGGAAACAGTTTATAGGAATAAACCATTTTATTATAAAGATGCCCTCATGCTCATGGATAAAATTGTGTCGTTCTACGAGGACCATGGCTACCCATTTGCTCAAATCCATTTAGATAGTGTTAAGCTAAAAGACAATACAGTTGCAGCTGTTCTTTCCATACAAAAGAGACAACTAATAAAAATAGACAGCATTGAAATAAAAGGCACTTTAAAACTTTCATCTCAGTATTTATATGGGTATTTGGGAATAAAGCCTGGTGATGTATATAATGAGTCGAAGATGCGTGCCATAAGCTTAAGATTGAAATCATTACCTTTTCTTATGGAAACTAAGTCTGCCCAGGTAATATTTGTTCAAGGTAAAGCGAAAGTATTTCTGTTTCTCAGCAGAAAATCAGCTAACCAGTTTAATGGTATAGTTGGTATTTTACCGGGGGCTTCGGGTAAAGTTACCATTACAGGAGATGTAAATCTTCAACTTCAGAATTCCTTCCATCGGGCAGAAGAAATTGGGTTTCACTGGCAGCATTTGCAGCCTATGACGCAAAACCTGCTCATTCATTTCAGTTACCCATATTTATTCAATACGCCTTTTGGCCTTGACGAGGACTTTAAGCTGTATAAGCAAGACACTACCTACCTGCAGACAGATGAAAAAGTTGGATTGAAGTATTTGATGACTGGTGGAAGCTATTGGAAAGTATACTATGAGAATATTTCATCAAGCTTATTGTCAACCTCTACTTTACAATACTCTACATCCGGATTGCCTAACTATGCTGACAATGTTGTACAATTATATGGTATTGAATTTAAAGCTGCTAACCTTGATTATATATATAACCCAAGAAGCGGTTATGAATTATTGGTAAATGTGGCCGCCGGCACTAAAACCATAAGCAAAAACGCAAAGTTAGACCCGGCTATATATGACGGGCTGCAACTTAATTCCGATGAATACAGGGCAAGCCTAAATGGCTCATATTACGTGCCATTAACTGTACGAAGCACAATAAAATTGCAGGTACAGGGAGCTTATATAAATGCCCCTTCACTATTGCTTAATGACCTCTACCGTATAGGAGGATTTCAGGTGCTTAGAGGTTTTGATGAGCAGTCTTTTTACACCTCAGCATATTCGGTAGGCACAATAGAATTTCACTACTTGCTTGAGCAGAACTCATTTATGTTTGTGTTTTTCGACCAGGGGTTATGCCGTGAAACTTTCCCTACAGTAATATCCTATTTTACTGATACTCCATTTGGTTTCGGGGCCGGCATGAATTTCCAGACCAAGGCAGGCATATTTTCTATTTCGTACGCATTGGGTCAAAGCCAAAACAGCGCCATAAACTTCAGTCAGGGCAAAATTAGCTTCGGACTAGTAAATAATTTCTAGGAAAGAGTCTAACTCTTAGTGATGAGAATTTCCGTGGTCCTCACTCTTCTCATCTTTCAATAGGTAATAGCAACCTGCCATAATACCAATACCACTAAATAAAACACCGAAAGTACTTAAGCCATGTGAAGAAGCATCAACATCTAATACCGCAAAGCGGAAAGGAAGTAGAAACGTAACTGCCATAATAAGTAGTGCTATCCAATGGTTCTTTTTCATATGAATGAGTTTTTCTATCGACAAAAATAACAAAAATGTTATTCCTGCTTACATGATTGTTAATTAAAACAGGTTAATCTGGTTTCCGAAGTATTTGTTGGTAATGGCAAGGAATTCATCGTGTATATGCTTGTTGGTGGCTACTATAGTTTGTCCGAACAGGTAATCTGTTCCACCTGTAAAGTCAGACATTTTACCACCGGCTTCTTTTACTATGAGTGCCCCTGCAGAAACATCCCATGGCTTAAGCCCATATTCATAAAATGCTTCAAAGCGTCCGCAGGCAACATAGCACAAATCAACCGATGCAGAACCAATTCGCCTTAATCCTTGTGTACAAGTCATGAGGTATTTGAACATTTCCATATAGTTATCCTGCTTGGCAAAGCTATTGTATGGGAAACCAGTGGCGATAAGCGAATCTTCCATTTTGTTCCGGGAAGATACTTGTATAGGTTGCTCATTCATTTTTGCTCCTTGTCCCTTTATAGCGTGAAAACATTCTTTCAGGTTCAGTTCGTTAACCACCCCAAGGATAGGTTCATTGTCTTTCATTAATGCTACACTAATTGCAAAACAAGGAAGTTTGTGCAGGAAATTGGTTGTGCCATCCAGGGGGTCAATAACCCAGGTGTATTCTTTCTTTTCTGTTTCTCCGCTTTCTTCTGCTAATACACCGCTTTCGGGAAGTATACGTGTAAGGCCTTCTATTAATGCTTTCTCGGAGTTCTTATCTACGTATGAAACAAGGTCGTTAAATCCTTTCTTCTGAATATCGGCCAAGGAAAAATTATTCTTTTCGTTCATTATGAACCTGCCGACACCCTGGGTGAGCGCAATTACCTTGTTGCAGATATCGTCAAGTGGCAATTGCATTCTTAGCTTTTTTAGTAAGGTAATACATGCCGTAAATACCCACCAGGAAGAAAATAGGGGATATTATTTGTGCCTGTGTAATCTTAAATCCAAAAATGTCATATTTAACATTTACCCTGATAAGTTCAATTAAGAATCTCTCTACCCCATTCATAGCAAGGTAAATACAGAACATTACACCGGGTGCAGTAATTCGTTTACGCAATGACCACATTATAAAGAATAGGATGGCACATGTAACGGTTTCATAGAATGGGGTAGGAAACACGGGTACAGATAAAACATTGCAATGAGGACCTGTGCAACCAGCTATTTGCACACCTTCATTTATAACGTTGTGTGGGAAATTGAATGACCACATCCAGTTAGGAAGGAAGCTCATCCAGCCCGGTTTGGGTGCAGGGTTAGGAATACCCCAGTCACCATCGCCTGCCATTTGGCAACCAATTCGCCCAACCGAATAAGCCAGTAACATTGCGGGTGCAGCAGCATCCATCAAATGAAGGAGAGGTAACTTTTTTTTCTTTGCATAAGATAATACAGCTATTGAACCAACAATTAATCCACCATAAACTGTTAGCCCGCTAAACGATAAAAGCACATTTATGGGGTCATGGATGAACTGGCCGAAATTCTCAAGCGCATCAAATAGTTTGGCTCCAAGCAATCCACCACCTGCAGATATAAGTGTTATGTTGCCTACTAAGTGATGAGGATACACAAGTGTATCTTCTTCTATTGGCTCAGGTAGTTTTTGTTTTTCTTTTTCACGGTAGCGCATGTAGGTGTATATGGCTCCCATTACTAACCCGCCAATTAAATTACCTTTTAAAGAAAGTATGAATCCCTGTGTGTCGTTTGTAAAATCAGTAAAGTTAAGGGCTACGTAAACAAGCTTATAACCTATAATAAAAGAAACTATAAAAGCTTCCAGCAATTCAGTGATAGATGCTTTCTTGCCTCTTATTACCTTTTCAATAAAAGGATGCATCAGCCCCTGTTTTTCTTTTCTATGTAGTTCTTTCGATAGAATATAGCTGGCGGTGAGATATGCTATTGCAACAAAGAAACCAAAGGTTTGCACCATTTTAAGCCACTCCCAGTGGACTCCAAAAAGGTCTTCAAACATGTAATATAACGATGCGTACATATATATCAGGAGATTGCAGAGAGCTCTCTCTGCTCTTTAGGTTCAGGTATATTTATAATATCAACTTCTACGGTTCCATCTACATTAATTGCCTTTAAAAAGACCTTAGCAGTTGTGCGGACTAGCGCAGGAGTGAATGGAGTTCTTACACGTAAATAGTTATCAGTAAATCCATGTAAGAAGCCATCTTTTTCTTCTGTTTCAAACAATGCTGTTCTTTCAGTGCCTATGTTCTGCTCATAGAAATGGCGGAATTTCTTTTCCGATAATATCTGTAGCATGCGGTTCCTTTTCCTGCGGATTTCCTTAGGTATTACCTGCTTATTCTCGGCTGCCATTGTATTGGCACGTTCAGAATATGTAAATACGTGCAAGTAAGAAATATCCAATTCGTTCAGGAAGTTATAGGTCTCATTAAAGTGTTCATCAGTTTCACCTGGAAAGCCAACTATCACATCAACACCAATGCAGCAATGTGGCATTAGCGATTTTATGTGGGCAACCCTGTCAGAATACAAATCAGAAAGATACCTCCGACGCATCTTTTTCAATATATCGTCGGAGCCTGATTGGAGAGGTATATGGAAGTGAGGAACAAATTTTTCTGAAGAAGAAATGAACTCAATAGTTTCATTCTTTAATAGATTCGGCTCAATTGAGGATATACGGAAACGTACATCTGAATCGCTTTTCTCCAATGCCAGAACCAATTCGTGGAATGATTCTGAATGATCCTGTGAGCCGGGTTTACTTATACCAAAGTCACCAAGGTTAACACCTGTGAGTACTATCTCTTTAATTCCTTTTGCAGCAATTTGTTCAACGTTACGCAATACATTTTCAATGGTATCGCTACGGCTCTTGCCTCTTGCTAATGGTATAGTGCAATAGGTACAACTATAATCGCAACCATCTTGCACTTTCAAAAAACTTCTTGTCCTGTCACCTGAAGAATACGCTGAATGGAAGGCCAGAGGCTGTTCTATTTCGCAAGAGTGTATTTCAGTTTGGGCTTTTTTATCAAGGTCCTTTAGGTAATTGGCAATGTTGAATTTCTCAGATGCTCCTAATACAATATCTACCCCTTCAATTTTCGATATTTCCTCAGGCTTCAATTGGGCATAGCAGCCAATAACTGCAATAAATGCACCCGGTGAACGTGATAAAACATTACGCACTATTAATCTACATTCTTTATCAGCCTCATTAGTAACTGAACATGTATTAATGATATAGATATCAGCCTGCTCTTTAAAGTCAATCTTTTCAAAACCTTCCTCCGCCAGTTTTTTGGTAATGGCAGATGATTCTGAATAGTTGAGTTTACAACCCAATGTATGTATGGCAAATGTGGCCGCTTTATCCATAGAACAAAAGTATACATTTGGTTGTAATGGTGGCGAATGCCATTTTCAACCCAATTCTTGTCAACAAATAGTGTTTGATAAACCATTAAGGGCAATCCAATTTAACGTATTGAGTGAGCGTATCTTTGCAGGTAAATTATAGTAGTTATGCTCAGAAATATACTAACAGGTATTGCATTATCCTCAGTTGTGTTACTTTCTTCATGCGGACCTAAGAACCATGGGGAAGATGAGAATGTATTTAAATATAATGAGATGGGTGATGTTACATCTATGGACCCGGCCGCAGCCCGCAGCCTTGAAAATATATGGATTGATAACCAGGTGTATAATGGCCTTGTAGAGATTGATAGTACGTTGAAGATTCGCCCTTGCATTGCAAAATCATGGGAGATATCAAAAAATGGTACTGAGTATACTTTCCACTTAAGAAATGATGTCTATTTTCAAGATGATTCCATTTTTCCTGGCGGCAAGGGCAGAAAAGTAAATGCAGGGGATTTTGTGCATAGCTTTTTCAGGTTGTTTGATGCAAGAGTATCTGATGCAACAACCTTGTTAGGTGATGTAGACAGGAACTTCCCCGGTACTTTTCAGGGTTTCAGCGCACCTAATGATTCCACATTTACCATATACCTTAAAAAGCCATTTGCTCCTTTCATGAACATACTTTCAATGAAGTATTTTTCAGTAGTTGCAATAGAAGCAGTTGATAAATATGGGCAGGATTATGGTGAGCACCCGGTTGGTACAGGTCCCTTTAAATTAAAGAGGTGGGCACACGGACAAAAGTTGGTACTTACACGCAATGCCAATTACTTCGAGAAAGATGCACAGGGTAACCAATTACCTTATCTCGATGGGGTAGTGGTATCATTCATTAAAGACATGGAGACCTCATTCCTCGAGTTTGTAGATGGTAACTATGATATGGTTTCAGGTATTGCAGCTATTAACCCTAAAGAGGTGTTCACTTCAAATGGTGAACTAAGGAAGGAATTCAAGGACAAGATATATATGCAACGTATTCCTTTTATCAAGACCGATTACCTTGGTTTTATGATTGACTCGACACGCTTGCATGATAAGGTGCCTACAACAATCAAGGCTATTCGCCAGGCAATTAATTATACAATAAACCGAGATGAGCTGGTGCGTTACCTGCGTTATAATGTGGGTATTCCGGCAACAAACGGATTTGTACCTCCATTCCTTCCGGGCAATAAAAATTCAAAAGTAGAAGGCTATACCTACAATCCTGATAAAACCAATGCATTACTTGCAAAAGCAGGTTTCCCCAATGGAAAGGGCTTACCTGAGATAAGTATTTTCATTCCTGATGACTTTAGCCCCATTGCACAGGCTATACAAGCACAGTTGCAACGTGCGGGTATGAAGGTGAATATACAAAGGGAAAGACCTGCTGTATTGGCGGAATGTGTTGTAAGTGGACAATGCTACTTCTTCAAGAAATCATGGGTAGGTGATTATCCTGATGCAGAGAACTTCCTTGCGCTTTTCTATAGTAAGAACTTCTCACCAGAGGGTGTAAACTATTTCCATTATTCCGATCCTAAGTTCGATTCACTATATGAGCATGCTATTCAGGAGCCGAATGATTCCATCCGCAACAGCGAATACAAAACTATGGATGAAATGATAATAGAAGCTGCGCCTGTTGTACCTCTTTATTACGATGAAGCTATCCATTTAGTGAATAAGCATATTTCAGGACTGCCTATAGATCCACGCAATTACCTTGACCTGAGGCGGGCTAAGAAAGTCTTGGTAGAATAAAAAAGAAACCCCGACATTATGCCGGGGCTTATTCTTATCCCCTCTCCTAATGGGAGAGGGTAGGGTGAGGGCCTTACGCCTTTACCGGTTCCATATTCTTAATGATCTCTGTACCAAACTCTGAGCATTTCAACAAGGTTGCGCCTTGCATTAACCTTTCAAAATCGTAGGTAACATGCTTAGCAGCAATAGCTCTTTCTAAGCCACTATAAACTAAGTCAGAAGCTTCTATCCAGCCTAAATGCTCAAGCATCATAGCACCGGATAAGATAACCGAACCCGGGTTTACCTTGTCAAGGTCAGCGTATTTAGGAGCCGTACCATGTGTGGCTTCAAATATTGCGTGGCCTGTCACGTAGTTGATATTTGCACCCGGTGCAATTCCAATTCCACCTACTTGCGCAGCAAGCGCATCAGATAAATAGTCACCGTTCAGGTTAAGGGTTGCAATAACATCAAAATCTTCAGGACGTGTAAGAACTTGTTGAAGTGCTATATCGGCAATTGCATCCTTAATAAGAATTCTGCCCGAAGCAAGTGCAGCTTTTTGTTCTGCATTGGCAGCTTCTTCGCCTTTATCTTTCTTGGTTTTTTCCCATTGTGTCCATGTATAAACCTTATCGCCAAACATATTTTCGGCAAATGCATATCCCCAGTCGCGGAAAGCACCTTCTGTATATTTCATAATGTTTCCTTTGTGAACTATGGTAACTGATTTACGCTTGTGTTTAATAGCATAAGCTATAGCGCCATGTATCAGCCTGTTGGTTCCTGTTTTGCTCACAGCTTTAATACCTAAACCAACATTCACACCATCAGGTGCACCCTTTGCCATATCGCCTAATTCTTTATAAAAGTCAGCAACCTTTTCCTTGGTTCCAAAACGGATCTTTGCAAAATCCTTAGGGAATTCTTTTGCAATAAAATCAAGTACTTTTTGTGCCTCAGGGCTACCTGCAACGAACTCTATACCTGCATAAATATCTTCGGTGTTCTCACGGAAGATAACCATATCAACTGCTCCCGGGTTCTTAACTGGAGAAGGAACACCTTCGAACCATCTTACAGGGCGAAGACATACATATAGGTCAAGTATCTGGCGAAGTGCAACGTTCAATGAACGTATACCACCACCCACCGGAGTGGTCAGAGGGCCTTTTATACCTACTATATATTCTTTAAACGCAGCAAGGGTTTCATCAGGAAGCCAGTTGCCGGTTTGTTTAAAAGCTTTTTCGCCTGCAAGTACTTCTTTCCATTCTATTTTGCGTTTGCCGTTATATGCATTCTTTACAGCCGCATCCATTACGCGTACCGATGCATGCCAGATATCCGGCCCGGTGCCATCGCCTATAATAAATGGTATAATTGGGTTATCAGGAACATTTAGTTTTCCGTTGGTGAGTGTGATTTTTTGTGCGCTCATAGCTTGGTATATTAATTAAGAATTAAAAATTTAAAATTAAGAATTAAAAAGGAAAGTCATTCTTTTCTTTTTTTAGTCAATTCCAAGGTCCAGTTGGTCTTTCAGTTTCTCCACCGCAGGGTTCTTCTCCTTCATAGCCATAAATTTTTCCTGGGTGGTATAAGGCTTACTCTTTGTCTCAGTTTTCGAAATATTTATGATAAGCTGCAATTGCGGGTGCTTTAATTGTACCCTTAAAAAATCAAGCAGAAAGGTTTTATCTTCTTCAATGGCTTGTTGCTGCACTGAACTAGGCACAGCTATCTCAATAGAGGATTCTTTATCTGCTGTCTTTTTGGGGTTTGCCTGGCCCAAAATACTGCACAGGCTTATCTTCTTTACTTTGTTTGCTTCTATATAATCCTTCCATGCTTTTGCAATAGATTCATCTGTCAAAGGCGCTCCGGGAGGTTCATTCTTGGCTGCTTCCTCGGCTGCTTTCTTAGCGGGATTATCTCCAATAGTTTTATTGATAGATAAGAAACTTGGTTTCTTTGGCGCTGTCGGTGCTGCTGGTGGAGGAGGAGTCTCAGGTTTGTATTCAGATTTTGGCTCCGATGCTTTAGGGGCTGTAACAGGCTGGGTAACCTTTGGCTGAACCGGAGCAGCTGTAGGAGCTGCTGTTGCAGTTTTAACTGCAGGAGTACTTGCAACAGGTTGAGCTTCTACTTTGCCTGCTGCCAGGTTACAAAGCTTCATCAATGTTAATTCTACAAGCAGGCGCTGGTTTACTGCCATCTTATAGCTAACATCACTTTGATTCAAGAGGTTTAACCCACCGAATAAGAATGGCTCAGAATACTGTGCTGCCTGCCATACATACTTTTCTTTTAACTGTCCGCCTGTTTCCAATAACTGCGCTGTTGCTTGGTTCTTGGCAACAATCAGGTTTCTGAAATGCTCACCCAATCCATTAATAAACAAGTGCCCGTCAAAGCCATTATTCAATATCTCATCAAAAATAAGCAGGGTAGAAGGGATATCGTTTTGTATAATGGCATCGGTAACTTTAAAGTAGTAGTCGTAGTCTAGTATGTTAAGGTTATCAATTACCTTTTTGTAGGTAAGTTCTTTGCCTGCAAAGCTCACCATCTGATCGTAGATAGACAGTGCGTCGCGCATAGAACCATCGGCCTTTTCTGCAATAATGTGCAGGGCCTCCGGGTCGGCTGTAACACCTTCTTTACCTGATATATATGCCAAATGGTCGGCTACGTCTTTTATCTGTATGCGCTTAAAATCGAATATCTGGCAACGGGATAAAATAGTAGGAATTATCTTGTGCTTTTCAGTGGTAGCAAGAATGAAAATAGCATGTGCAGGTGGCTCTTCCAATGTCTTCAGAAAGGCATTGAATGCAGCCTGTGAAAGCATATGAACCTCGTCGATTATATAGACTTTGTATTTACCAAGCTGAGGAGCAAAGCGCACCTGTTCTATCAGTCCCCTAATGTCATCTACCGAGTTATTCGAAGCGGCATCTAATTCATGTATGTTAAGCGAGCGGCCATCGTTAAAACTCTTGCACGATTCACATTCATTGCAGGCCTCTACATCAGGCTGAAGATTAAGGCAGTTAATGGTTTTTGCCAGGATACGTGCGCAACTTGTCTTACCCACACCCCTTTGTCCGCAAAACAAAAACGTTTGGGCAAGGTGGTGGTTTGCCATAGCGTTTTTAAGCGTATTTACTATAGCAGATTGGCCTATTACACTCTTAAAAGTTGAAGGACGGTATTTTCTTGCCGATACTACAAAGTCTTCCATCTTAGTTCTATTATCGTGATATTTTTCAAATATATAAGAAAATGATGTAAACAATAAGAATAACTATGAACTATGAGTGATGAACTATGAATTAATGATACCCTCCCACTTGGGGGAGGGAAGGGTGGGGTAAATTTATAGCTCATCGTTCATAGTTATTTAAATACCTTTGCCGCCCTCTATGAACACAGCCATTTATAATACCCAATCTAAGGAAACCGATTATCAAAAGGGAGGGATACTGCTCATTGATAAACCTCTTGAGTGGACCTCGTTCGATGTGGTAAACAGGATAAGAGGAGCAATGGCAAGAAAATACGATAAGAGACTTAAGGTGGGCCACGCCGGAACATTAGATCCTTTGGCTACCGGCTTGCTCATATTGTGTACAGGGGCGTTTACAAAGCAAATAGATGAGTTCCAGAATATGGAGAAGGAATACCAGGGAGTATTCTATATTGGTGCTACCCGTCCTTCATATGATAAAGAGACAGAAATAGATGAAACCTTTCCTGTTGAGCATATCACAGATGAGATGATTCAGGAAGCGGCTAAGAGTTTTCTAGGAGATATAGAACAAATACCACCTGCCCACTCGGCTATAAAGGTAGACGGAAAGCGGGCTTATGAAAAGGCCCGTAAAGGAATAGATGTAAAAATGTCACCAAGGCAGGTTTATATAAAAGAGATGGAAGTTAAAAGAGTAGATGCCAATCATGTCTCTTTTAAGGTTGTTTGCAGTAAAGGAACTTACATACGTTCTTTGGCCAGGGATTTCGGTAAAAAGCTCAATAGCGGAGCATATTTAGACTCACTCGTTCGTACTGCAATAGGCAATTTCAGGCTTACACAAGCCGTATCGATGGATGAAGCTATTGCCCTGTTTGCTGTTGAGGTGTAGTGGCATCTTGTATCGCTCTATAGTGGCTCATCCCAAAAGTTTTTATTGACAAACGCCCTTTCCCGCATTATATTTGCGCACTTTTTACAGGAACCCTATACACACAACCTAAACAACTCTATGAAATTATCAGAATTTAGTTTTAGCCTTCCAAAAGAACTTATTGCAGAATTTCCTAACGCACATCGCGACGAATCACGCCTTATGGTGGTGAATCGTAAAACAGGAAAAATAGAACATAAAGTATTTAAAGACATTCTTTCTTTCTTTGGTCCGCAAGACGTACTTATATTGAACGATACCAAGGTATTTCCTGCCCGTTTATACGGCCGCAAAGAAAAGACCGGTGCCAAGATAGAAGTATTCTTGCTCAGGGAACTGAACAAGGAAAGTTTTTTGTGGGATGTATTAGTTGACCCTGCCCGTAAGATACGTATTGGTAACAAGCTTTACTTTGGTAAAGATGACGAATTGGTTGCTGAGGTTATAGACAACACCACATCTCGCGGAAGGACACTCCGTTTCTTATATGATGGTTCTTATGAAGAGTTTAAAGCGCTTATTGAAACACTTGGAGAAACTCCGCTCCCTAAATATATAAAGAGAGAAGTGAAGCCATCTGACCGTGAGCGTTACCAAACTGTTTATGCTAAGCACGAAGGTGCAGTTGCCGCTCCAACAGCAGGCATGCACTTCAGCAAAGAGTTGATCAAGCGTGTTGAATTGAAAGGTATAGACCTTGCACATGTAACATTACACGTAGGCTTAGGTACATTCCGCCCGATTGAAGTGGAAGATTTGAGCAAGCATAAAATGGATTCTGAGCAACTTACTATTACACCACAGGCTGCTGCTATTGTAAATAAAGGTAAAGACCACAAGAAGAAAATATGTGCGGTTGGAACTACTGTTATGCGTGCTATTGAAACTTCAGTATCTACCGACGGTCATTTGAAACCATACGATGGCTGGACGAATAAGTTCATCTATCCTCCTTACGATTTCAGGATTGCTAACTGCATGATAACAAACTTCCATGTTCCGGGTTCAAGCCTGTTGATCATGGTTTGTGCATTCGGCGGATACGACCTGGTAATGAAAGCATACAAAGAAGCCATCAAGAACAAATACAAGTTCTTCTCGTATGGCGATGCAATGCTAATTATCTAAGTTGTAAAAAAACCTGGCTTAATGGGTTCAGATTGAATTATTTTTATGAAATTTGCACGGCATTTCAAAAAGCAGATGCAAAGAGCGTGAATAAATTGGTTCATTCATTTTCAGTTCGATGACGGAAGTCGCTCATAAGCGGTACGTCATAATTGTTGGCGGCGGCAACGGAGCCCGCATGAATACACCTATTCCCAAGCAGTTTATAAAATTAGATGGTAAGCCTATCATAATCCATAGCATTAACAAATTCGTTGAAACCATTCCTGATATTTGCGTGATATTGGTTCTTCCGGCTGAGCATTTGAAATTTTGGGAAGCTATGTGCGATGAATATGGTTTTCATAAACCGGTTAAAATTGCACTCAGCGGCGAAACACGTTTCCACTCAGTAAAAGCTGGGCTGGAATTCGTAACAGAAGACAATTCTGTGGTTGGCGTGCACGATGCTGTGCGTCCGCTGGTTACAAGCAAAACCATACTTGCAGCATACAAGGCAGCAGAAATGTATGGCAATGCAATACCTGCAGTTCCTATTAATGATTCCATTCGCCAGATAGAGTCAACTCGTAACATAGCGGTTGACCGTTCACGTTATTGCGCTACACAAACACCTCAATGCTTCCGTGCTGATATTTTGAAAAAGGCCTATACACACGACTATCACTATACATATACCGATGATGCTATGGTGGTAGAAGCAATGGGAGAATCTATCCGCTTAGTGGATGGAAACCCTGAGAATATTAAAATTACCGGTCCTAAGGACCTTATTATTGCGGAAGCTTTAATGAAAGCAGACGCACAGGTCTTCGTACCTAACAAAATTTAAGCCTACCTTTGCGTTAATCATGACTTTAGCGGATAAAACATCTCCGAAAAATATTCGGCACCTGGACTTAGGTGAGATAAAATCTTTTTTCCAGGAAAAGGGAGAACCTGCATTCCGTGCAACACAAATCTATGAGTGGCTTTGGAAAAAATCGGCTCATTCATTTGATGAGATGACCAATCTTTCAAAGGCTACCCGTGAAATGCTGAAAGAGAATTTCGTTCTTCAGAATGCAGTTATAGAATTATCGCAGAAAAGTAAAGATGGAACTATCAAGAATGCCATTAAGTTATTTGATGGTAAGAAAGTAGAGTGCGTACTTATACCAGCAGAAAAGAGAATGACAGCCTGCGTTTCATCACAGGTTGGCTGTAGTTTGGAATGTAAATTTTGTGCAACAGGTAAATTAAAACGTGAGCGCAATTTGAATGCGGATGAGATTTACGATGAAGTAGTATTCGTGCAAAGACAGGCGATGGAGCAATTTAAAAAGCCCCTCACCAATATTGTTTATATGGGTATGGGCGAACCTTTGTTGAACTATAATAATGTACTTGAATCAATAGAGAAGATAACATCGCCGGAAGGATTGAATATGGCATCAACACGTATAACCCTTTCTACTGCCGGTGTTGCCAAGATGATAAAAAAACTGGGCGACGACCAGGTGAAGTTTAACCTTGCTCTATCTCTGCACGCTGCTACTGATGAGAAGCGTAATAAAATAATGCCTATTAATGAAAGTAACCCGCTTAAAGAAGTTGCTGAGGCATTGCAATACTTTTATAAAAAAACGCAGACACAGGTTACTTATGAATATATAGTATTCAAGGATTTTAACGACTCAGCGGAAGATGCATACCATTTGGCTGAATTTTGTAAAGTAGTGCCAAGCAAAGTAAACCTTATTGAATATAACCCTATTGAAGAGGGTGGCTTCCAACAAACATTACCGGATAGGTTACAAATGTTTGTCCGCTTGCTACGCGGCAGGAAGATAACCGTTAATGTTCGCCACAGCCGTGGTAAAGATATTGATGCCGCTTGCGGCCAATTAGCCAATAAGGTAGTTAAGGAATCAATACTCCGTTAGGAGTGGGCGTGTCCGTTTCCGTTAGCCTTTTTCAAACTGAATGTAAATACTGAACCTGCGCCTTCGGTGCTCATAACCTGTATGGTTTGGTGATGCGCTTCTAATATGTGCTTTACAATAGAAAGTCCTAAGCCAGTACCACCCTGTTCACGCGAGCGGCTTTTATCTACACGGTAAAAACGTTCGAATAAACGTGGAAGATGTTCCGATGCAATGCCAATTCCATTGTCTGCAATTTCAATAGATACTGAATCACCAGCATTTTTAATACGTACACGGGTCTCACCATCTTTCTTTCCATAGCGGATTGAATTGACAATTAGATTAAGCAATACTTGCCTCATTCTGAACCTATCCCCAATCACCATCATTTTTTCAGCATCGCTTTGAATGCCGAGTGAAATTGATTTCTTTTCTGCATTCATTTCTTCAGATTCAATGGCTTCTTTTGCAAGGTCAACAATATCGAAAGGCCCTATATCAGCAGTTATTTCTTCCGATTCTAACTGAGATATAGTATCTAAATCTTCCAGAATCCTAATAAGCCTGTCAATACTTTTCTCAGTTCTGTCAAGATAACGCTTGAAAAGATCTTCATCGTATGTAGTGCTTTCAGCAAGGGTTGAGATATAGCCCTGCATATGGAAGAGTGGGGTTTTCATTTCGTGCGAAACATTCCCAAGGAATTCTCGCCTGTGGCGTTCCAGTTTTTCAATTTTTTCCAACTCCTCTTTACGTTCTTTAAGCAAAGTCTTTATCT